>Ga0213876_10000063_pt1 | contig 128550 bp, 124 predicted proteins | sample BarmaccomBMRX_R9_FD_160113 | JGI IMG/M metagenome (GOLD analysis project Ga0213876, IMG submission 160113) | Root-associated microbial communities from Barbacenia macrantha in rupestrian grasslands, the National Park of Serra do Cipo, Brazil - RX_R9 | ecosystem: Host-associated > Plants >... | reverse complement strand
ACCGAGCGCAATCGACGCTCACTCAGAGTGCGAATGGAAGCAGGGTCACGACGAAGCTTCGAAAGTGGTGGCGCCGCTCACGGCGGCGCACTTGACAGACGTAGGCCTTCTCATGGAAGCCGGCGAGACGCCAGCGCTCCGACCGCGAACGTCGCGCAGACGCTTAAGTTAGGGTCATTGCGCGTTCAGGCGTGGGTCAGCGAATCACGCAAAATTTGTGAGCCCGTTTTAACGGGCGAGAGAAAGCTTTCTTTCGCACGCTGAAGCGAGCTCTCGATTTCGCGGCGCCTCGATAACCCCATCTGAAGACGGGGCTACGGTTCTTACGCCGGCTGACGCCGGAACACACGCGTCCTGAACATGTTCAAAACAATCCTTGACAGTCCCAGCACACGAGCCTAAATTACTTTTGAACACGTTCAAGGAGGCTGTCAAATGAAGATCGTCATCCCCGGAGGCTCTGGACATCTTGGAACGATCCTGGCTCGCGCCTTTTATCCGCAGCATGAGGTGGTCGTGCTCAACCGCCATCGCGCGCTGAAGCCGTGGCGCACCGTGGCCTGGGACGGAGTCAATCTAGGATCGTGGGCAGGCGAGATCGATGGCGCCGACGTCGTCATCAATCTGGCGGGTCGCCACGTGAATTGCCGCTACACCGAGGCGAACAAGCGCGAGATTCTGCAGTCGCGCGTCGACTCCACGCGCGTCGTCGGCGAGGCGATCGCGGCAGCGCAGAATCCGCCGCATCTCTGGATCCAGGCCAGTACGGCTACCGTTTATCCGCATCGTTCGGATGCTCCGAGCGATGAAACGACGCCCATTTCCGAGGATGGCCCCGCGGCGTGGCGATTCAGCGTCGAGGTCGGACGGCAATGGGAGCTAGCTCTCGACGAAGCGAAAACGCCGCGCACGCGCAAGGTCAAACTGCGCTCCGCCGTGGTGATGACGCCCGACGCCGGCACGCCGTTCAGCATCTTTCTCAACCTGGTTCGCTTCGGCCTCGGCGGGAAGGCCGGTGACGGGCGGCAGTTTGTTTCGTGGGTTCATCACGACGATTTCGTTCGCGCCATCCGGTTTCTCATCGATCAGCGTTTCATCGCCGGCGTCGTCAACATCGCCGCGCCGAATCCGCTGCCGAATGCCGATTTCATGAGAGCGATTCGCAAGGCATGGGGAGTGCCGTTCGGCATCCCCGCCGGACGTCGCCTGCTCAAAGTGGTTGCGTTCCTCATCCGCAGCGAACCCGAACTGTTACTCAAGAGCCGGCGCGCGGTGTCGGGAGTGCTGACGCGGAACGGATTCCGATTCCAGCATCCAACCTGGCCGGAGGCCGCCATCGAGTTGTGCGACGAATGGCGCGCGCTGCACGGACGCCCGTGCGGTGCGCCGCGCACGCAGCCGACGTGGTGACGTATTCTCCGCGTGTGGCGACGGCAAAGGCGGAAGAGACTCGCGAGCGCATCCTCGATGCGGCGCTGAGCCTCTTTCGTCAACGCGGATTCGACGAAACCACCATGCGCGATATCGCCGCCGAGGCGGGCGTGGCGACGGGGGCGGCGTACTACTACTTTCGGTCGAAGGAAGAGTTGGTCATGGCCTTCTACGTCCGGACCGCCGAGGAGGCGCGCGAAGTCATCCCGCCGCTGATCGCGCGTTCGCACGACCTCGGCAAACGCATTCGGGCCATCATCGACACGCAGCTCAAGCAGTTCGAAGAGCACCGCCGGTTGATGGTCGCGCTGGTGCGGATCGGCATCGATCCCAAGCATCCGCTTTCGCCGTTCGGTGAAGAGACTGGCGACATGCGCAACGCCAGCATCGACTTCTTCCGCCTCGCGCTTACGGAGTCGAAGCCGCCGATCACGAAAGACCTCGCGAACGATCTGCCCCGCCTGCTGTGGCTCTACCAGATGGGCATCATCCTCTTCTGGATGTTCGACGAATCGCGCGGCCAGCGGCGCACTCGCGCGCTGCTCGATGGCACCGTCGACCTCGTCGTCCGGCTCGTGCAGATCTCTTCACTGCCGATGATGGGACGTCTGCGCAAACGGCTGCTGGCCATCCTGCGCGCCGTCGAAGGGTAGCGGCGGCGCATGGTAGTCTCCCGCCGCTTGCAACCTCACAAACCATCAGTAGACGGACTCCTCCTCCTCGACAAAAAGACAGGCATCACGTCGCACGACGCCGTCGAAAAGTTCCGCCGCCGTTCGAAGATCAAGAAAGTCGGTCACACCGGCACGCTCGATCCGCTCGCCACCGGACTGCTCGTGCTCTGCGTCGGAAAAGCGACGCGGCTGCAGGCGTATCTGATGGGGATGGAGAAGACGTACGAGGGCGTGATCCAGTTCGGCTGGGCCACCGATTCGTATGATGCCGCCGGCGAGCCTGCAGGCGAGACGAACGAAGTGAACGTCGAGCACATCGACTTTGCGCCGCTCGTTGCGCCGTTCATCGGACCGCTCGAACAGATGCCGCCGCAGTTCTCGGCCAAGAAAGTCGGCGGCGTGCGCGCGTACGAGCTGGCGCGCAAAGGCGAAGTGGCGGCGCTGACGCCGAAGTCGGTAACCGTTTACGAATTCGAAATCGTGAGCGTGACCGGATCGACGGCGCGCTTCCGCATCCGTTCCTCCGCCGGCACCTACGTCCGTTCTCTCGCGCACGACCTCGGCGCGGCCGCCGGCATTCCGGCGCATCTCAAGGAACTGCGTCGCACCGCCATCGGCAACTTCCGCATTTCCGACGCGCTGCCGTACGACACGCTCGAAAACGCGCCGGTCGACGAGTTGTTGTCGCGGCCGTGGTTCCAGTCGCTGTCGGACGTCGAGTTGCCGCTGCCGAAACTTCGCATCGACTGGGGCCAGCAGGGCAAGCTGATGCGCGGCCAGTCGATCATCATGACCCCGCCTGTGCCTGTTCACGTCACCGATCTGCTCGCCCTCGGCAATCCCGAGGATCGACTGATCGCGATTGGGGAAGTAGTGAATGTGCTGCGCGAAGGGGGACCGGTCGAAGTACGGCCAAAGGTTGTGCTCGCGGGGTGATGAGGCAGTGGATTAGTCGATTAGTGGATTAGGAAGGCCGAGAGATCGTCAGGCTTCCTAATCTACTAATCCACTAATCTACGAATCCACTAACTATAATTCGCCGCTCCATGTCCAATCGCACGGAGCGCGATTTTGCGGAGAACGGGCCTCAGACCTCGCGGCGGCGGTTCATGATCGCGGGGGAGCACGTCATCCTGCGCGCGTTCGAGCGCGAGGATGCCGAGCGCTGCTATCGCTGGATCAACGATCCGAACATCGTTCGCACGTTGAAGACGCGCTATCCGATCGCGTTTCAGAACGAGATCGAGTGGCTCGAGGGTGCGATGCACGCCAGTCAGACGGAGCGCCACTTCGCCATCGAACGGCGCGACGATCGGACGCACATCGGCAACGCCTCGATCCACGACATCGATTGGGTTTCGCAGACGGCGTGGTTCGGTCTTTTCATCGGCGAGCCGTCGGCGTGGAACCGCGGCTTCGGCGGCGATTCCATCCAGACCCTGGTCCGTTTCGCGTTCGACGAAATGAACCTCGCCAAGCTGCGCATCAACGTCTTCGACTATAACGACCGCGCGAAACATGTGCTGGAAGGCCTTGGATTCGTGCAGGAGGGTTGTCTGCGGCGCGACTTTTATCGCGAGGGGACGTACCACGACATCGTGATCCTCTCGAAGTTTCGCGATGCCGGGCCGCAGCGACAGGGAGAGTCATGAGCGACCGAAAAATTCGAGTATTGATCGCGAAGCCAGGCCTGGATGGCCATGATCGCGGCGCGAAAATCATCGCCCGCGCGCTGCGCGATGCAGGGATGGAAGTGATCTACACGGGATTGCGGCAAACTCCGGAGCAGATCGTGGCCGCGGCGGTGCAGGAGGACGTCGACGCCATCGGCCTGTCGATCCTCTCCGGCGCGCACAACGTGCTGTTTCCTGAAATCATGCGGCTGCTGAAGGATGAAAGCGCGCAGGACATCGTCGTCTTCGCGGGCGGCATCATTCCCGAGAAGGACATCCCGCGGATGAAAGAGATCGGAATCCGCGAGATCTTTCTGCCGGGAACACCGACCGCGGCGGCTGTCGATGCCATTCGCCGCGCGGTGAACGTCTGAGGTATCAAAACAGGGGAGGTTTTATGAAGCGCAGATTGCTCGGATTCCTTATCGTCGTTTCTTGTGTTGCGCCGGTTCTTTTCGCGGAGACGATCCGCTGCGAATCGGACCGCGGTCATCGACACGAATGCTCGTTTGATGGCTGGGGACGCGTGGAGCTTCGCCGCCAGCTGAGCCGAACCGATTGCATTGAAGGGCGGACGTGGGGCACGGAAGGGCGGCACACGGTTTGGGTGAGCAACGGCTGCCGGGCCGACTTTTTCATCGCACGCAATCGCGAGGGCGAGCGCGATGAGCACTACGGCGACCGCCGATCGCGGACGATCATCTGCGAATCGGACAACAACACGCGCCATCGCTGCGACGTCAATACCGAGTACGGCGTGCGCCTGTCGCGCCAGCTCAGCCGCAACGCCTGCATCCTGAACCGCACCTGGGGTTACGACAGCCGCGGCATCTGGGTACGCGAGGGTTGCCGCGCCGAGTTCACCCTCGGGCGCTGAGCCGTTGCAAGCGGTTGCAGCCGGCGCGGGCGGCATGTAGGCTGCGCGCGCCGGCATGGAACCTCTCGAATCGCACCTCGACACGAAATCCGACGACTGCCGCCGCAACGCCGCGGCGTTGCAGACACTCGTCGACGAGCTGAATCGCCGCGTTGAAACCGCGCGGCAGGGCGGCGGTCCGAAGTACGTCGCGCGGCACAAGGAGCAGGGGAAAATGCCGCCGCGCGAGCGCATCGCGGCGCTGCTCGATCCGCACACGCCGTTCCTCGAGTTCTCGCCGCTGGCCGCGAACGGCATGTACGACGATGACGCGCCCGCGGCCGGCATCATCACCGGCGTCGGACGGATTCAGGGACGCGAGTGCCTGATCATCGCCAACGACGCCACCGTCAAAGGCGGCACATACTTTCCGATGACGGTGAAGAAGCATCTGCGCGCGCAGGAAATCGCGCTGCAGAACAACCTGCCGTGCGTCTATCTCGTCGATTCCGGCGGAGCCTTTCTCCCACTGCAAGCCGAGGTCTTTCCGGACCGCGAGCACTTCGGGCGGATTTTCTACAACCAGGCCGTCATGTCCGCGCGCGAGATTCCGCAGATCGCCGCGGTGATGGGATCGTGTACGGCCGGCGGCGCCTACGTGCCGGCGATGTCCGACGAAGCGGTCATCGTCAAGAACACCGGTACGATTTTTCTGGCCGGACCTCCGCTGGTGAAGGCGGCCACGGGCGAGGAAGTCACTGCCCAGGATTTGGGCGGGGCCGACGTGCATACGAGGATCAGCGGCGTGGCGGATCACTTCGCCGAGGACGATGGCGACGCGATCGCCATCGTGCGCAACATCGTCGAGAACCTGCGGGTCGACAAGCACGAGCCCGAGACGTGGATCGACGCCGAGGATCCGGCGTTCGATCCGAAAGAGCTCTACGGCGTCATTCCGAGCGACATCCGCAAACCGTACGACGTGCGCGAAGTCATCGCGCGCATCGTCGACGGCTCGAAGTTCCAGGAGTTCAAGGAGCGCTACGCGCCGACGATCGTGACCGGGTTCGCGCGCATCTTCGGATACAAAGTCGGCATCCTCGCCAACAACGGCGTCCTCTTTTCGGAGAGCGCGCTGAAGGCGACGCACTTCATCGAGTTGTGCAACCAGCGCCGCATCCCGCTCATCTTCCTGCAGAACATCACCGGCTTCATGGTGGGGAAGGAGTACGAGCGCGGCGGGATCGCGAAGGACGGCGCGAAGATGGTGCACGCAGTCGCGAATTCGACGGTGCCGAAGTTCACGGTCATCATCGGAGGCTCGTTCGGCGCCGGAAACTACGGCATGTGTGGCCGCGCGTACTCGCCAAGATTTCTCTGGATGTGGCCGAACGCCCGCATCAGCGTGATGGGCGGCGAACAGGCCGCCGGCGTCTTGACCACAGTCAAGCGCGACCAACTCGCGCGCGCCGGCAAGGAGTTCAGCGCCGAGGAGGAGAGAGCGATCGCCGATCCGGTCTTGCAGAAATACGAGACAGAAGGTTCGCCGTACTACTCGACGGCACGCCTCTGGGACGACGGCGTCATCGATCCTGCTGAAACCCGCACCTACCTCGGCCTCGGCCTTTCGATCGCATACAACTCCCGGATCGAGGACCCGAAGTTCGGCGTCTTCCGGATGTAGGTCAATGGAAGACACCTGGTTCCTCTTCGACCTCGGCAACACCGTGATCAAACTCGCCTACGAGCGGGTGCTTGCGGCGATCTGCGCGGATGCGTCGATGTCGCGCGACGAGTTGGTCGAGCTGCTCGAAGAGCCGGGGGCGTATCGCGACATGGAGCGCGGGGCGGTGTCGTTCTACGAGTTCTACGAGTTCCTCTGCGACCACGCCGGCTATCGCGGCAGCATCCGCGACTTTCACCAGGTCTGGTCCGATTTCTTCGACGGCACGATGCCGGGTATCGAGGATCTGCTCGATCGGATTCGCGAGCGTTATCGGATCGCGTTCCTCTCGAATTCGAATGAGATCCACGCGGAGCTGATCCCGACCCAGTTCGCAGCGATCTTCCACAAAGACGAGCCGTTCGTCTTCTCGCACCGGCTGAAAGCAGCGAAGCCGGATCCCGATATTTTTAAGCTGGCGCTGGAGTTGATCGGATCAACTCCGCAGAACACGATCTTCGTCGATGACCTCATCGAGAACGTGGTCGCCGCCCGCGCGATCGGAATGCAGGCCTTTCAGTTCACCGATACTCGGTCGTTGAGCAATGAACTCGAACGCGAGGGGTTGCTCTAAGTGCCTACAACCCGTTCGCTACGCTGCGCGTCAGTTGATCATTGCCGTACCACTGCCGATGAAACTGGAGCAGGGCGTCGCGGTCGGAGGCGACCGGCTTGATGTCGGATGAGCCTTCGCGGTGGAAAAGGCGCGGGACGGTGTAGAGCACGTAGTCGAAGTTCCGCTTCGCGTACTCGTCGCCGATCTTGTGAAACGAGGCGCCATCGATCGAGAACTTGGTCGTGCCGCGGTAGGAAAGCTCGACCCGTTTGTAGCGATTGTTGCGAACCTTCTTCGCGAACTCGAGAAAGGCCGTGTGGACGTCGATCGGAGTCTGGCGGATGCCGATTGTGCGCAGGTCGTAGACCACCACGCCCGGCACCATGTAGTACTGGTAGTGCGCCGACACGTTCATCCCGGCGAACGCGGCCGGATTCGAGCGGAGGACGTCGTCGACCGGCTGTTGGAGCAGGATCACGTTGGCGGAGTAGCCGACGATCGCGGCGATGAGCGGGGTGCCGACGAAGACCAGCTTGCGCTTCGGAAAACTCGGCAGGGCGATGGCGATCCGTTCCAGCTTCACCTGCTGCTTCACTCGCTGCCAAAAGGGGAGCCGCGGGCGCGGATTCCGTTTCGATGCTGGCGGTTCCACGGGGATTGCGTAGTAGGCGATCGAGAGCAATAAGCCAGCGGCGATCGAGACCAGGCCGACCGGGCGGAAGACCAGGAGCGCGGCAAGGCCGAAAATGTAGGCGACCCAGGAAGCGTGATTGATGCGGGAGCGGGTGCGGTGGGCGCGCTCGCGATAGAAATCGTCATTCACGATTTCCGAGCAGTGCTTGCAACGGATCGCGGCCTCAGGGATGTCGCTTCCGCAGAACTTGCAGGGCGCCATCTTGTCGGCTGCGCGGCGCTTGTTGGTGGCCAGATCGGCAGCGCGGCGATGCGGCGCCAGCTTCAGAAGGAGCAATCCGCAGTTCGCGCAGGCTGCCGCGTTTGCTTCGTACGGCGTCTTGCATTCCGGGCAGCGCATCATTGGTCCTGAATAACTGCAAACGTGCCGCCATCATGCCCTCTGGGTCACTCGGAATAGGAACGCGCGAGGTCCGGTTGGCTGGGTATCCGTGATTTGCCGAATCGAGACGAAGAACACCGTTTTTGAATCTCCGAAGGCAGCACAGAAAGGAGATTCAAGATGAGAACATCTGGCAATGTAAAGTGGTTCAACGACGCCAAAGGCTTCGGTTTTATCACCAGCGAGAACGGTGACGACGTGTTCGTCCACTTCTCAGCGATTCAGGGCGCCGGCTTCCGGTCGCTTCCCGAAGGAGCCGCGGTTGAGTTCGATGTCGTCAAAGGACCGAAAGGTCTGCAGGCAGCGAACGTAGTCGCAGTCTAAGTCTAAGTAGCCGATCTTGCGATCGACGAAAGGGCAGGAGCGATCCTGCCCTTTTCGTTGTGTGGAGGTTTATGGGCAGGCCACAAGTTTCCGTCGTCAAGCGTCAGCGCGAGCAAGCCAAGCGCGAGCGCCAGCAGTTGAAAGCAGAAAAGCGCGCACAGCGCAAGAATGCCGAACCGGGTGAGGCGGGCAGCGACATCGATCTCGCCGATCTGGTCGTCGAAGGTCAGGAGATTCCGTAGCGGGTGTAGGGAGTCGGGGGTCGGGAGTGTAGCTCCGGAAGACTTCTCCGACACCCGACTCCCTACACCCGACTCCCTAGTCCCTCGGCGCGCGCTTACCAAACCGGCGTTCGATGTTGAATCCCAGGTGAATGTCGCTCTTGTTCAGCGGCGTTCCCTGGTACGTCGACGTCACGTACTGATCGGCGTGCGTGGCATTGCTGTTCGTCAGCAGGATCTCGAAGTAGTGCCCGCCGATGGCCCGCTTCAACCCCAGCGCCCAGCCGAAATCGCCGCCGTTCATCGATGACGGCAGATCGCGATTCTTCGCCGTCAGCTCCACCACCACGCTCAGTCCTGGCCGCACCATCAGCGCCGCGCCGACCGGCACGTTGAATGCGTGCTTGAACAAGGCGCCTGACGTCGAGCCGCTCACTTGCTGGCCGGCGTTCGTCACGTAGGTTGGGATTGCGAAGACCTCCGCGCGTCCGCCGAACTGCCGCGACACAATGGCCTGCGCGAAGAACGACGTGCGGTTGGTGATGTCGCGCTCCGTCCGCCAATCCATTCCGCCGCGAACGGCCAGTGAGAAGGGGATGGCCGGCGCCTCCTGAACCACCACGTACTTCAGCGACGACTCGATGTCATCGCTGGCGTTGCTGCGCAGGAACGTGGCCTGCAGATCGCGCGTCATCGCGTACGAGAAGCCGATGCCGACGTCGGCATTGCTGTCCAATCCCCACAGAGAATGCACGCGGTCGCTGAAGCTCCCCTGATCGAGCGACTGGTTGAACCTGTGCGTGAACTTCACCTCCCAAGTCCCCTCGGACGGGATATGCGACGTGGGAAGGGAAAGCAGCGTGTCGCCGAGCGGTAGCGGACGAGTAGGCGCGTACGGACTGTCCTGCGCGGCAAGCGTCAGCGCGGAAAAAAGAAAAACAGCAGCCACCAGACGTTTAGTCATTCGGTGCACCTCGGCGGATCCAATCGCGCACCAGTTTGATCTGCGCGGTAGTCAGCGGCGTCAGGTTCTGCGGCATCCGGTCGCCCGTGATCCCGGCCCCGGTAATCTTGCGATAGAGATACGAATTCGCCGGATCGCCCGGCGTGACGCGCGCCAGTTGCGGCATTTCCACGCTGGGAACGCCAACAGTATTCGCGTATGCGCGGCCCGGCGACAGGATCTGGCTCTCTTGTCGTCCAAGCGGATCGTGGCAACCGAGCTGCGCACAGGTCGGCGTGAAGATCTCGTTCTGAACGCGGGTGAACGTAGCAGTCGGATCGATCGGCTCGCCCGATCCGCCGAGGGGATCGGTCGGTTCCTTGAGTCGTCCGCATGCGAGGGTGAGGAGAAGCGTGAACGGGAGGAGTTTCCGGAGCATGCGGCGCGAAGGGTAGCGTTGCCAAGCTATTAATCGCAAGTCGCAAGTTTGAAAACAAAGGCACTTCACCACTGAGACACAAAGGACACAGAGAAAAACAACAACCTCTGTGATCTCTGTGTCTCTGTGGTGATTACCACGCCGGCATTTCGATGCCGTGCGGCAACTCGACCAGCATGGCGCGCCACGATCGATCGAGTCGCCATGCCGAGGCGGCGAGGAGAACGAAGGCGAGAAGAAGGAGAAGATCGCGCCGTTGCCGCAACGCCAGTGCGACGAGAACCAGATCGATCGCTGCAACGACGAAAGCCAGATTCCGCAGCCGAAGAAACGACATCGCCGCGAAGCCGAACTGGCCGCCGAAGTAGACGATGAGTAAGGCGGCGAGGAGTCCGAATGTGAACGCGATCGCGCGCGGACGCATGCGCCAGAGCGCGTAAGCAATCGCGGCAAGCGCGATCACAACGCCGCACACCAGCACCGCGATTCCATGTCGATAAACGAACGGCCAGCGATCGGCCGCCAGGGGAGGTGCATCCGCCTCGGGGCCGTTATCCGAGACGATCAAATATCCGTTCACGTTCTCCAGCACCCGCGCCGCCAGCCAGAGTGTCGCCATCAGCGACGCCGAAGCGGCAATGAGAGTCGAACGGACGCGCGCCAGGCTCAAGGCCACGACCATCGCCGACGCGACCACCGCCACCGGCGCCGAAAGCATCGCCCACGTCCAGCTCACGAACGAACCCTCGGTCGCCGCAGTCGGGATGAATTGCAAATTGCTCAACGCGCCGAACGTTCGCGTGAACTCGAGCAGCCCCGCCAGCGCGCAGCCGATCGCCACTCCTGCCAGCAACGAAAAAACGCCGCCGTTGCCGGCGGCGTTGCGTTGATTCGATTCGAGAACTTCTGCTACCAACCGTAGCTCCGTCCCGGCTGCGGAGCTTCGCGGCCGAGGAGGGCTTCGCGGTACTTGGCGAACTCGGAACCGTTGAAGTAGTAGCCGGGGAGGACCGTCGAAAGATAGTCGAGATACTTCTCGCCGCTGGCCGGCCTGCCGTTTTCCATCAGCATGTTGCCGTCGATGTCGTACGGCATGAACGCGATCTCCTCCATGCCACGGGAGCGGAAGAACTTCACGTCCGGCGCGAAGAGGAGATCGCTCGGCGACACGCCGTTCACCGTCTCGCGCGTGTCCATCACTTCGCGGACGATCGTGCGCGCCTCGGGAGCCGGCGTGTCCTTGACCTTGCACTGCACGACGGCGATGTTGACCAGCTCCAGCACCTCGCGGACCTCGTTGTAGTACTCGCTCTGCGCGGTGCCGTTGTTGCGGTCCTTGAATCCGAAGGCGATCGACGTATCGCCGCCGCGCTCGTTGCCGAACATCTCCACGCCGCGCGGAATCCACACGTTGAGAACCTGCTGCATCTCTTCGATCGAGAAGCGGCCGGTGTCGTTGTGCGCGGCGACGGCGAGATCGCGCAGAAATCCGCGGCCGCTGCCGATGTGGAAGCCTTCCTCGGAAAGCATCGGTCCCATCGACCGCCCCATCGGCGCATACGAGAAGACCTTCTGCATTTCGAGCTGGTACTTGCCGACCAGATCGATGACCGTGGCGAAGACGACGTTGTCGAGGAAGTTGACGAACGGGATGTTGAAGGCGTCGAGCACGTGATTGCCGAGTTCCATCGCCAGCAACTCGTCGATCGTGTCCTGGGCGACGTCGGGATGGCCCGGCTTCTTCCAGCTCTTGTCGTGATCGAAAACCCAGAACATCTGGTAGCCGTGCCGCAGCTCCTCGGCCATGATCCGGAGGACGGCCATCTTCATCTGATCGGTCGGCGCCTCTTCGAGCGTCAGGCGATGTTGCTGGATCGAGCCGAGCTCAGTCGAAGCCTGCGCGCGGATGATGTCGCGCGCCGTGTAGAACATATTGCCGACCATGTCGCCGGCCTGTTCGAAGCGCGGCTGGCCCGTCATGCGGCCGTACGTGATGTTCTCCGAGTTCAGCTTGCCGACCTTGGCGAAGAGTTGAAACGGCGTCTGGTTGTAGTACTTCGACCAGTTCGTCTGCAGGAACTCGAGCTCGGGAAAGTTCTTCTTCTGCCACGTCACGAGGGCATCGTGATGCTTGGGCGTAATTGTCTCAGTCGTATAGGCTGCCAAGGGTCCTCCTGGGAAAACTGCCGACGCGGTCGAAGGCGTGCAACGCCCCTCGACTCAGCAACATTCTCGCCGGGATCGGTGCAATAATCCGGCGGCGCGCGGATTGTAAGCGGTTCCATAGCCGCATGGAAAGCCGCGAGACCCGGCCCCGTTGCACGCCACTTCAATGCAGACGCTGACGCCGATCGATTCCGAGAAAGTCCGCGCCGATCAGCTGGAGCGCCAGCTCATCGAGCGCACCCGCGAGCTGCGCGAGCTCAGCGAAGTCGGTATCGCACTCTCGACCGAGCGCGATCACTCCGTCCTGCTGACCACCATCCTCAGCAAGGCTCGTGAGCTCTCCCGTTCCGACGCCGGCTCGCTCTATCTGCTCGACCAAGTCGACGGCGAGAAGGTCCTGCGCTGGAAGCTGGCCCAGAACGACTCGATCAAGGTGGGCGCGTTCGAAGAAATGGTCCTGCCGATCACGCGCCGCAGCCTGGCCGGATGGGTGGCGCTGACGGGCGACACGCTCGTCATCGACGACGCGTACGCGCTTCCCGCCGACGCCGAGTACTCCATCAACCGTTCCTTCGACGAGGCGAACCACTACCTGACCCGCTCGATGCTCGTCTTTCCGATGGTCACGCATGTCGGCGAGCTGGTCGGCGTGCTGCAGCTCATCAATCGCAGAAAAACAAACGCCCCGCAGAAATTGACCGCGGCTACGGTGCCGTCGGAAGTGGTGCCGTTCGACACGGAAACCGTCGACCTGATGCGCTCCCTCGCCGCGCAAGCCGCCGTCGCCGTCGAGAACAACCTCCTCTACAAATCGATCGAGCGCCTCTTCGAAGGTTTCGTCACCGCCGCAGTCACCGCCATCGAACAGCGCGATCCGACCACCTCCGGTCATTCGTTCCGCGTGGCCGATCTCACGGTGGAGCTGGCGCGCGTGGTCGACCGCGACGACGAAAAATATGGCGCCGTCCACTTCACCTCGGAGCAAGTCCGCGAGATCCGCTACGCATCGCTCCTCCACGACTTCGGCAAAGTCGGCGTCCGCGAGCAGGTGTTGGTCAAGGAGAAGAAGCTCTATCCGCTCCAGCTCGAAACGCTTCGCAACCGTTTTGAGTTCGCGATGAAAGTGGCCGAGAACGACGCCAATCGCCGCAAGCTGGAGTTCCTCCTCCAGCACGGCCACGAAGCGTTCAAAGAATTCGGAGCGCGGACTGACGAAGAATTGCGCGAGCAGCTCGCGAAAATGCAAAAGGACTTCGCATTCATCACGAAGTCGAACGAGCCGACCGTCCTGCCGGAAGGGGAGTTTCAATACCTGCAACAGCTCGCCGAGGAGGAGTTCGGTGACGACCGCCGGCGCCTGCTCAATCCTGAGGAAGTACGCATCCTCTCGATACGCAAAGGCAACCTCGATGCGGTTGAGCGCAGCGAAATCGAAAGCCACGTCACGCACACCTTCAACTTCCTCCAGAAGATCCCGTGGACGAAGGATCTCTCCGCCGTCGCCGACATTGCCTACGCCCACCACGAGAAACTCAACGGCCGTGGCTACCCGCGCAAGCTCCTCGCCGACGCCATCCCGATCCAGTCGCGGATGATGACCGTCTCCGACATCTACGACGCCCTGACCGCCAACGACCGCCCCTACAAACGCGCCATCTCCACCGAACGCGCGCTGGACATCCTGAAGATGGAAGTCGGAGACGGGCTATTGGACGCGGGATTGGTGAACATCTTCATCGAAGCGAAGGTGTTCGAGCGGGCAGGTGTGCTGCGGACGTAAAAGAGAACGGTTTCACGCGGAGCTCGCGGAGAGGCGGAGAAAAGAAGAGGTTGGTTTTCTCTTTCTTTTCTCCGCCCCTCCGCGTCTCCGCGTGAAAACGTCACCCCCGCTCGACCACCCAAAGCCCGACCGACACGCCGCCAGTCTCCACGCGGCGCTCCTCGATCACTTGCAGCTTCGCGGTTCGCCGCAACAGCGCGACGACCGTCTTCGCGTGCGTCGTGTAGAGCAACGCCCGTCCGCCGGGATTCAGCGTTCGTGCGATGTTCCCAACGATCCGCCGGTACAGCCCATCGAGATTGCGATCCTCGGTGCGCATACCGAACGGCAGATTGGCGAGAACTTCGTCGCATTGAGTCGGCCACGCCGCCGCATCGCCTCCATCGCCCAGCCGCACCGCGATGCGAGCCGCCAGTCCAGCGGCGATCACGTTTCCTGTCGCCGCTCGAATGGCAGTTGGGCTGATGTCGATGCCGGAGAGCATCGTCCCGCCATCCAGCAACGCGCGCTCGATCAACAGCGTCCCGCTGCCGCAGGTAGGATCGACGACGCCGCTGCGATCGCCGCGCCGCACCAACCGCGCCAGACATGCGGCAACCACCGGATTGATCGACGCTCCGACGTCGTTGACGCGGTACGCAAAGCGCTCATCCGCCTCGAACGTCGGCACGAGCCAGATGCGCGTGGCGTCGGCATCCGCCTCCACCCGCAGCATCGCCGCGTAGCTCGATGGCGAGTCCACGAGGCCCTGCGGCGAAAACGTCTCCCGCGCCAGCCGCAGCAGGTCGTTGAACTCCTGCTTCGTGACGCGTGCGTTCTCCAGCGAGAAGCGATAGGGGAGGACGTCCGACTCGCTGTGGATCCATTCGCGCCACCGCACTTCCGCCCGTTTCACCGTCTCTGCAAACGCCCTGGGGTCGCCCTCGGCGATGAGAATCCGCAGGTCGTAAATGCAGCGAAGTCCGCGCGGCCGCGACGGCAGCGCGATGATGCCGCGCCGGACGAATGTCGCGCGGCCAGCTTCGGCAATCGCCACATCCTCCAGTCCAACCGGAACGGCGGCGAACACCGGCGCGTCACCACGCCACGAAAACCCAACTGCAGGTCCGCTCACGCGATCGCGCGCTTTTCGCAACGCCTCGGTCTCAGCATCGGAGCGCGCATCGATCTCCGCCAGCGCGGCGCGTGCTTCATCGCCGCCGATTTTCCCGAGCGCCAGGATCATCGACGGCCGGACCCAGGCCACTTCCTCGCGCGCCAGAGCCGTGCGCAATGCGGCTACCGCTCCGGCACCGCCGCGTTTACCAAGGGCGATGGCGGCGATCCTTCGCCCCTGCGGCGATTCGTCGTGCAACGTCGGCATCAGTCGCCGCGCAGTTTAGTTTGGAGTGGCGCCGATTACCCGCGTCGTAAATGTTCCCCCGTGATATATCGAAACGCTGATGCGCCGAACCAAAATCATCGCCACGCTCGGTCCCGCTTGCTCGTCCGAAGATCTCATCCTCCGTCTGCTGACGTCCGGCGTTGACGTCTTTCGGATGAACTTCTCGCACGGGACGCCGGATGATCGTGTGCGCCTCATCGAGATCATTCGCCGCGTCTCGACAGATCACGGCAAGTACGTCCCGATTCTCGGCGACATTCAGGGGCCGAAGCTGCGGATCGGCGAAGTCGATGGTGTCATTCAACTGAAGACAGGTCAGATGTTGACGATCACGACTGAGCCACTGATGGGCAACGCCTCGATCGTCTCCACGCCCTTCACGCCGCTGCCGCGCGAGGTGCAACTCGGACAACGCATCCTCATCAATGATGGTCTGGTCGAGCTGGTCGTGGCCGCGGTCGACGGCGCGAAGGTGCTCACGCGCGTCATCCACGGCGGTCCGGTCTCCTCCAAAAAGGGGATGAACTTCCCCGACACGGAGCTGACGATTCCGGCGATCACGGAGAAAGATCGCGAGGACGTCGCCTTCGCAGTCGCAAACCAACTTGATTACATCGCGGCATCCTTCATCCGCCGCCGCAGCGACATCGTCGAGCTCCGTTCCCTGCTCCACAACCTCGGCGGAGACGAGATCAACGTCGTCGCCAAGCTCGAAAAGTCACAGGCCATCGATGCGCTCGAAGACATCCTCGACGTCAGCGACGGCGTGATGGTGGCCCGCGGCGACCTCGGCGTCGAACTTCCGCCAGAAGCTGTGCCGATCGTCCAGAAGCGCGTGTTGCAAAGGGCCAGCATCTGGGGGCGCTTCGCGATCACCGCGACGCAGATGCTGGAGTCGATGACGACCAATTCGCGCCCTACGCGCGCCGAAGCCTCGGATGTGGCTAACGCGATCTTCGATGGATCGGATGCGGTCATGCTGTCGGCGGAAACGGCCTCGGGCATGTATCCCGTCGAGGCGGTGCAGATGATGGCCCGCATCATCATGGCGGCCGAGCAGAACCGCGAGTTTCAGGCTGCCGGCAGCCGCGAACCGTACCGCGTTTCCTCCGAGATCGACGAGTTCACTGACGCGCTGGCCGGCGCCGCCAACTACGCCGCGCAACAGCTCGAAGCCAAGTTCATCATCGTCTTCACGCAGACCGGATTCGCGGCGCGGTTGATGTCCAAGTTCCGCCCGAAGCAGCCAATCATCGCGCTGACGCCATCGACCTGGGTGGCGCGGCGGATGAACATTCTGTGGGGCGTGCAGCCGTTCGTCCTGCGCGACGTCGGCGAATATCACGAGCAAATCGTCGATCGCGTCGACGACTTCCTGCTCAGCCGTGACATCGTCGTCCCCGGAGATCGCTTGGTCATCCTCATGGGATCTCCGATCTATCAGCGCGCAAAAACGAATCTGCTTCGCGTCCATCGCGTGAAGAGCTAAACGGGAGTCGGGAGTCGGGAGTCGGGGGTCGAAGCAGTTATTCGATCCGCGCTCCGGTCTCACGTAAGGTGACGTATCAGACCATTGATTACGAGAAGAACGTCGTCGGATTGATCGATCAGTCGCTTCGCCTCTTCTCCTGAAAAATAATTCAGAGCTTCCGCGATGGTGATCTGCGTCTGCAACTCGAAGGCTGATGCTCGTGCTCGAATGACGAACTGTCGAAAGTCTCGCTTCGTGTCGCGGCCCCGGCCTTCGGCGATGTTGGAAGGCACCGATATCGCCGCACGACGCATCTGCGCCGTGAGGCCATACAGCTCGTGACGCGGAAACGATTGTGTTGCGGCGTAGGTGTCGGTCGCAAGACGCATGGCTTTCCTCCAAGCGTGCAGCCGCCGGTAAATACTTTCGCTCATGGTGGTCGTGTGGTGTTGCGGAGAGAAGATGCGCGCGCCAAGCGGCGCCGTGTGGGAGCGACGAGTGTACCTCGGCGGAGAAGATCAACAACAGCGCTGTAGGCTCCGACCCCCGACCCCCGACACCCGAGCCCGCCACTTGGAACTTCCTCACCGAAACCTCACGTTCCCCCATTTGACTCGCGGCAAACGACTCCTTAGACTCGCTTGCCGGGAAACGAAGGAGGGAGCCTATGCGCCGACTGCGTGCGATTGCGATTGCGACTACCGCCATCGTCATCCTCGCTGTCCCTGCGCAATCTGAAGTCCCGCTTCCTGCCTTTCTGCAGGTTCTTGGCAACGTCACCAGCTCCACGCGTCCTGTCGGCAACGCGCTCGTCATCGCGCTCAATCTGAACAGTCTCGACGCGATCCAGACCTTCAGCGCCAGCGACGGATCGTTCTCGCTGCCGCAGCTTCCTGCCGGCGTCTACAAAATCGTGGCGATGAAGTACGGTTTCGCGCCAGCCATCGAAACCATCGTCCCGACCAAGAAAGATCATCGTCTCAGGCTGAAGATGGAGGCTGAGAAACAGTCGCGCGGCACCAATCAGCAGATGTGGGAAATCCGCGCCTCGCTTCCTCCGGACGTCCTGCGCGAGATCGACATGGTCATGACGCCGCCGCCCGATCCGATCGGTCCGGTGGCCACCGCCGCCTACGAAATGCCGCGTTTCCGCGGCGACATGATGTCGATGACGGGGATGTCGACCGGCCCGACCTCCGCCTCCGGTCCCGCCTTCGCCCAGACCGCCCTCGGGCTGCAGAGCCGCATTGGTAACAATTGGCAGCTCGGCTTCCGCGGCAACCTGCACCGGGTCGAGGATCCAACGGACAACGACTCGTTCGGAACTCCCGTCGCGCAAGCGAGTGCGGCGCAGATCGAATTGCGCTCGTCGCCGACCGATTCGTACAAGCTCGCGTCGACCCGTTCGTGGTGGCGCTATCGCGATGACGTTCCGGACGATTCGCACGAGGCCGGCATCCGTTCCCACAATTTCGAATGGGAGCACGGCGACTCGCGCGTGCAGGTGCGCTACCTCGCGCAGCAGAACCTGTTTGCCGCGACACCGGGCTCTGACCTCATCGAGATCAACGGCGGAACGAGCGTCATTCAGACCCGCCGCAACGAAGTCGGCGTGTCGTTGCGGGTGACGCAGGAAAGCCTGCGCAGCACGCAAGGTGCGGTAACGGCACCGACGCTTCGCACCGCCGATCTCACCGCGAACGCGAAGTTTGAAGTCGTTCCGGCCTTCACCGTCGATTACGGGATGTCCAGCCGCGTCGGCCTGTACGGCACCGAATGGGCGCCGCGCACTGGCGCAGAAATCAAGCTCGGAAAAGACACGGCTCTCGTGATCACCGGAATGTACAAGGTCGTCGATGCGATGCACCAGAACACGCTGCCCAGCGTCATCGTCTGGTCCGACGACTCGCGCCTTTTGCCGCACTACTCGTACTCGGCGGGCATCGTTTCGGGCGACACGGCCCACGAGCATTTCAGCATCGTCGGCAGCGTCAGCGCTGCCGACACGCCGCTGCGCATCGTCTTCACCGACGGTCTCGAACATTTCTGGGATGGCCTCTACATCGACGCCGGCGATATTCGCCGCGACGTCCGGCTCGCCTACCGCAAAGAGCTAGGCAGCCGCTTCCTGCTGGACGTTTCATCGATGGCCGGCACTGCCACGCCGGGTCACACCTCCGTCAACGCCCACGGCACCGACAAGCTGTACGTCGCGGGCGATGTCGAATCCACCTTCTCGCCGACGCGCACCACCGTGGCCGTCTCCTACCGCCAGATCCAACAGCCGCAGCCCAATGGCGGCGACGCCTATCGCACGCATCGTGTCGACGTCCGCCTCGCGCAATCGCTTCATCTCCCGCTCGACCTCAAAGTCCTCCTCGGCATCGAGCTGGCCCGCTCCGAAAACTCCCGCATCCTCCTCGATGCGCTCGACGCCGACGGCAGCACGCGCCGTTACATCGGCGGCCTCGCGGTCAACTTCTAGCGCGACTTTTCGCCGGCTACGCTGCCGACGAGAGAGTTACTTCAGCCCGGGCTGGATCTTCTCGACGAGCTTCTCGAAGCGCATCGAGATCCCCTTCGTTACCACGATCTGCTTGAGGTAATTGAGCGACGTGATCGCGGCGGGGAGGCCGGAAATGGCGGCGGGGATCGAGGCCAGGCGTCCCGCGAGCTGCACCGTTTTGTCCGCTACGCTGTAGTCCTGCGACATCAGATCGGCGCGGGCCTGGCCGTTGTAGGCGATCGTCAATAAATAGATGTCGGCGATCAGCTCGCGGAAGCGCATCTCGCTGCCCCAGGCGAAGCAATCGCCGCTGCGGATGTTCTCCAGGAACTCCGAGGTGGTCTCGCCCTTTGACACCGTGTGAACCTTGGCCACGTGCTTGAGCGTGTGCGCGTCCGAGCCGCCGATCATCGAGGCGTGGCGGCCGCCCTTCTCCACCGTGTTCACGAGCTGCTGCACCATCTTGTTGTGGAACGACGCCATCGCGCCGTTCATCGCCTCGAAGATGTCGAACATCTCCAGCAGCTCGGCGATGTAGTGCGCGGCCACGTTCTTCATCCGATAGTTCTGGAAGAGATGATTCACGCCGAAGATCATCCGCTGCGACTTCATGTACGGGACCATCTCGCGGATGTTGGGCCGCAGCCGCTGGATCTCCCGATGCTGCGCCTCGTTCAGGCCCCAGACGCCGACGTGGATGCGCTGGCCGGTCTCGGGGAAGTACGTCTCGACCTCTTCGCCGATGAAAAAATCGGTCATGTCGGGATACTTGTTGAGAAGGTACAGTGCGCCGTCGATGGAGTCGTGATCGGTGAGCGTCACGTACGACATCCCGCGCTCTTTGGCGATGTGGTAGACGTCCTCGGGGTTGTTGTAGCAGTCGCGAGTGTTCGCGCGGCGGAAGTACTTGAACACCGAAAAACGGCTGTGGCAGTGCAGATCGGCTCGCTTGATCGTTGGATCCGCGAGGATCTGCGCCGTGGCCGTATCGTTCATCGAGTTTGCAGTAGTCTCAGAAATGATTGCTCAACCTGTCTGCGTTTTTCCTACAATTCGCGTGCCGGTGAGGATGAGCACGGAAGTGTAGCTCACGCCGTGAACGCCAAATGGCCACGATCAACCGAAAGCCGCCGAATATCAACGCATCCGAGTGGATGGACGAGGACGTTCCGAAGAGCCTCCCCATCATCCCGCTCGTTTCGTCGGTCCTCTTTCCGAACGGCGTGCTCTCGCTGCAGGTCGGCATCGACCGCAACGTGCGCCTGCTCAAGAGCCTCGGCGACGACCAGAACCTGATCGCCGCGTTCTGCCAGAAGAGCGGCGACAAAGAGAACCCACGCGCCGAGGACCTCTCGCCGATCGGCGTGCTCGCCGCGATCGTGCAGCGTCTCCCCCTGTCATCCGACCGCTACCAGGTTTTTCTGCAGGGACGCCAGCGCGTCGAGCTCGTGCAGATGCTGCAGAGCGAGCCGTATTTCGAGGGCATGCTGCGCGAGATCGTGCCGCGTGCGGTTCCGAAGAGCGTCAAGACCGAAAACCTCATGAACAAGGCCATGTCGCTCTTCGAGAAGCTGGTCGAGAGCGACTCCAAGTATTCGAACGAACTGCTGAACATTCTGCGGATGAACATGAGCGAGGGGCCGGACACCTTCGCCGACCTGCTCTCATCGTTCGTGAACTTTCCGCTCGAAGAAAAGCAGCTCCTGCTCGAGACCGTGAATCCGGTCGAGCGCCTCGAACTGCTCATCGACTGGATCCAGCGCGATCTCGGCAAGGCCACGTTTGACAAGGAACTGCAGCGCACCATTCAGAGCGCGATCGATCGCCGCGAACGTGAGACTTATCTTCGCGAACAGCTTCGCGTGATCCAGGACGAACTCGGCGACACGAACAGCTCCGAGCGCGAAGCCGACACGTATCGCGACCGCGTCGAAACGCTTCCGATCGCCGAGGAGCACAAGCAAACGTTGCGGCGCGAGGTGAATCGCTTCGGACAACTGTCGCCGTCATCGAGCGACTACTCCGTCATCAAAGGCCACCTCGACACCGTCTTCCAGATTCCGTGGGCGGAGAAGACCGAAGACCGGCTTGATCTGGTCCGCGCCGAGGAGATTCTCGAAGAACGCCATCACGGACTGGAGAAGGTCAAAGAGCGCGTCCTCGAGTTTCTGGCCGTGCTCAAGCTCAAGGGCGATCTCAAGGGACCGATCCTTTGCTTCGTCGGACCGCCCGGCGTCGGCAAGACGTCCCTCGGCGCGGCGATCGCGGACGCGCTCGGGCGCAAGTTCGTGCGCATGGCCGTCGGCGGCGTCACCGACGAATCGGAGATCCGCGGGCATCGCAAGACGTACATCGGCGCCATGCCGGGGAAGTTGATCCAGAGTTACATCCAGGTCGGCGTCAACAACCCGCTGATCATGATCGATGAGATCGACAAGATCGGGAAGGACTACCGGGGCGATCCTGCCTCGGCACTTCTCGAAGTGATGGACCCGAAGCAGAACGTCGCCTTCGTCGACCGCTACCTCGAGATTCCATTCGATCTTTCGCACACGCTCTTCATCAGCACCGCGAACATGCTCGACACGATTCCGAGCCCGTTGCGCGATCGGATGGAAGTGATCCGCCTGTCGGGCTACACCGAACGCGAAAAGCTGGAGATTGCGAAGAAGCATCTGATCCCCGATCTCCTCGAAAATCACGGCCTCACTGCCGCTCACGTCACGATCAGCGACGACGCGCTGCTGATGGTCATTCGCGACTACACCGCCGAGGCCGGCGTGCGCAATCTCGAGCGCAAGCTGGCCACGATCCTCCGCAAGATCGCCCGCAAAGTGGCCAGCGGATCGGAGGAGGATTCCTACACGGTGGAGAGTGCTGACATGGAGTCGTACCTCGGGCTTCCGTCGTACGAACACGAATTCGCGGAACGGCATCCCGAAGTCGGCGTCACGACCGGACTGGCCTGGACGCAGTTCGGCGGCGAGATCATGTTCATCGAAGCGACGCGCATGGCCGGCAGCGGACGCACCACCGTGACCGGCCAGCTCGGCGATGTCATGCGCGAGTCGGTGACCGCGGCATATTCGTACGTCCGTTCGAAAGCGAAGGACCTCGACATCGACGACAAGAAGTTCACCGAGAACGACATCCACATTCATTTCCCGGCAGGGGCGATTCCGAAAGATGGACCTTCCGCCGGCGTCGCCATCGCCACCTGCATCGCCTCGGTCATGGGAGACCGGCCGGTGCGGCACGATGTCGCGATGACCGGGGAGATCACCCTTCGCGGTAAAGTGCTCTCCGTCGGCGGAATCAAAGAAAAAATCATGGCGGCGCAGCGGGCGAACATCAAGACCGTGGTGCTGCCGGAAGGGAATCGCAAGGACCTCACCGAGGTGCCGGACGAAGTGAAGAAAGGATTGAACTTCATCTTCGCCGAGCGCGTCGAGAGCGTCTGGAAAGAGACCCTGATTCCGTTGGTGATGGCCCGTCCCAGCAGCCGCAAGTACGACGACGCCGAGTACAAAGCCGAACATCAGAGCGACCGGCCAGAACAACGATGAGCGAGACAAACAAAGGCGGCTGGCTGGATAACATCCTCTTCGCCGCGCTGGTGGTCGTCGTCTTCGGCGTCAGTACCTACGTCTGCTTCAATTTTTTCATCCGAGGGCGTTCGGTTTCGACACCGAACCTGGTCGGGCGCACGCTTACGAATGCGAAGGCAGTCTGCTCCGACCTCGGCGTCAGTCTCGTCGTCGATCCGGGCACGCGCAACTCGGACAAGATCGCCACCGGCAACGTGGTCTGGCAAAACCGGACGCCGGGCGCGACGAATCTCGTCAAACGCGGTACGGATATTCACGTCGAGTTGAGCGCCGGGCCGCTCGTGTTGCAGGTGCCTGACCTCACCGGCCAGTCATCGCGCACCGCGCTTCTCCGCCTGGGGCAGTTGAATCTGAAGCTCGACAGTGTGGCGCATGTCGAGAGCGCGTTGCTTCAGGGGATCATTGCCGAGGAACCGCCAAAGGGGACGGTGGTCGCGGCGCAGACGAAGGTGTCGCTGCTGGTCGGCGAGCAAGCGTCGCCGCTCCCGTACGTGATGCCGGACCTGATCGACAAGCCGCTCGACACGGTTCGGCCGGCGCTGGAAAGCCACGGGCTTGCCGTCTCGAACGTGAAGTTCGAGTCGTATCCGGGTATCGCGGACGGCATTATCATTCGCCAGTTTCCGCTGCGCGGCTCGTCCGTCAGCGGCCGCGATCCGATCACGGTCGTCGTCAGCCGCCAGGCGGAAGGCGGCATCATCGAGCAGCCGGCCGCGGCCGCGCCCACAGCCACCCAATGACCAACATTCAGATCGCGCCGTCGCTCCTTTCCGCCGACTTTTCGAAGCTCGGCGATGAATTGCGCGACATCGAGGCCGGCGGCGCGGACCTCGTGCATCTCGACGTCATGGACGGACATTTCGTTCCGAACCTGACCATCGGCCCTGCCATCGTGAAGTCGTGCCGTGCGCAGACGAAGCTGCCCTTCGATTGCCATCTGATGATTTCCGAGCCGCAGCGCTACATCGACGCGTTCCTCAAAGCGGGCGCGAACATGATCTCGATCCATCAGGAAGCCGAGCCACATCTCCAGCGCGCGTTGCAAATGATCCGCGACGGCGGCGCGAAGGCGGGCATCGCCATCAATCCCGCCACGCCGGCGGAATCGCTGAGCACGGCCATCGAGTTCTGCGACTTTGTCCTGGTGATGACGGTCAATCCCGGCTTCGGCGGGCAAAAATTCATCGAACCTGTTGTGGGCAAGATCCGTCACATAGCGCAGATGATCAGAGAGAGAGGCGTCGCAGTCGACATCGAGGTCGACGGCGGCATCGACGCGGCCACAGCGCCGCTGGTAGTAGCCGCCGGCGCGCGCATCCTCGTGGCCGGATCGGCCGTCTTCGGACAGCCCGACCGCAGAGCGGCAATGGAAGCGATCCGGAACAGCGTTGTGGCTCAGACGTAGTGGATTAGTAGATTAGTAGATTAGTGGATTCGTAGATCAGTGGGTCGCAGGCCGGCCGGTGGAACGGAGGAGCAGTTTTCCTAATCCACTGATCGACTAATCGACTAATCCACTGATTCACCGGAGGAATTTTGAAAAAGACATTGACCCTGATCGCGATCCTCGCGGTCGCGCTCGCCGGTTGCCGGCATACGTTCCGCGGCAAGTCAGACGCCACGGGAAGCAGCAGCACCACGCGCTCGTCGCTGCGCACGAGCTTCGATCCAACGCTGATGAAGATGAGCAAGGAACAGGTGTTCCAGCTCGGCGAGGATCAGTTCGCGAAGAAGAAGTACGCGAAAGCGCGCCAGTACTACTCCCACGTTTACGAGACGTATCCGAACGATCCCCTCGGCCGCCGCGCGCTGCTCCGCGTTGCGGACGCGTACTACGAGCAGGGCGATGCGGTGAATCTCGTCGAGGCGCAGTACAAGTATCGCGATTTCATCAACCGCTATCCCGGCAGCGACCGCGCCGACTACGCGATGCTGCAGATCGCCATGTGTTCGTACAAACAGATGGAGCGCCCGGACCGCGATCAGCAGAAGACTCGCGAGGCGCTGGAGAAGTTCAATGACGTCCTGAAGACCTATCCGCGCAGCCCGCTCCGTCCGGAGATCGATAAGCGGTATCAGGATGTGCTCGACCGTCTGGCCAAGCACGATCACATCATCGCCCGCTACTACATCAAGCGCCGCAGCTACAACGCGGCCGTGCAGCGGCTGAACGGAATCGTCGAGCTCTATCCGAACTACCGCGAGCGCGACGGCGTCTTCTTCGACCTCGGCACCGCGCTGTCGGGTCTCGGACGCACGGCCGAGGCGCGGCTTTACTTCGATCGCGTCGTGACGGAGTATCCGCAGAGTCCCTATGCCGGCAAGGCGAAACAGAAACTCGGGACGATGAAGACAGCATGAAGCGATCGGCGGCATTCGTTCTCCTGGTGTTGCTGACGGCCTGCGCGACGAAGAAGGCCGACGAGAACGATGTGCCGTCGCTGGTGCCGCCGGCGGAAACTTCATCCGCGGCGAACGCTGCCTCGGATGCGCGTCTCGCGGAGATGCAGACGTCGATGACCGAGCTGCTCGAACGCATCGACGTGCTCAACGCGCGTATCGCACGGCTCGAGTCCGCGCCGCCATCGGAGACGCGCGTGGCTGTGCAGCAGCCGCCGCGAGTTGTCGAACCTGCGCCCCGCCCGGCGCTGGAGCCGGCTCCCGTCCCTCAACCCACGCCCGTTCGCGCGACGCCGCCGGTGAGCGGACCGTTGCAAAACGCTGCGATCGCTGACAACTACCGCGGCGCGCTCATCCTCTACGGCAAAGGCCGCATGGCCGATGCACGCGCCGCACTCCAGCAGGTCTTCGATGCCGATCCCTCCGGCGAGCTGGCTGACAACGCGCTCTACTGGATCGGCGAGACGTACTACGCCGCCTCCGACTTCACGAACGCGATGCGCGCCTACGAGCGCGTGACGAAGGAGTATCCCGAACAGAACAAAGCGCCTGACGCCATGTTCAAGATCGGACTCACCTTCGAAAAAACCGGCGACCTCGGCATGGCCCGGAAAACATTCGACGAAGTAATCCGCCGGTATCCGTACTCGACGGCGGCGTCGTCCGCGAAGCTCGAACTGAAGCGCGTGAAGTACTAAACCCTTAACCACGGAGGCACAGAGGACACAGAGGTGATCTCCGTGTTCTCTGTGCCTCTGTGGTGATACGCCTTCACCCGTTACAATCCGCGTTCTATGCCTGACGAAACTGAAAGCGGGGCATCACTTCTCGCGCGGCGCGAATATGCGCGTGCGGTTCCGCTCCTCAAACGCGATCTCGACAAGTATCAGAACAATCCGCGCATCCGCCTGCAGTACGCCGATGCGCTGGCCGGCGCGGGGGAGGCCGACGAGGCCATCGCGCAGTACGAACACACGGCGAAGTACTACGAGGACAACGGACTGACCGTGCAGGCCATCGCCGTCGCCAAGAAGGCGGAGAAACTGCGCGGGCAGAGCGCCGCGCCGGCGCCGCAGGAAGCGACGGCGGGGAAGAGCGATCCGCTGTTCACGCGCCCCGTTCCGAAGTCTCCGCTGTTTGAGGTCCTGTCCGAGGCGGAGCGCAATGCGTTGGTGCGCGAGATGGAGTTGGAGTCGCACGACGAGGGCAGCGTCATCATCAGCGAAGGGCAGCCGGGCGCATCGATGTACATCATCGCCAGCGGCGAGGTGAAGGTCTTCACCAACGGCGCCGGGGGCTCCACGCTCTACCTGGCCCGCCTCGGCGAGGGCGATTTCTTCGGCGAGGTCAGCATGCTCACCGGTAAGCCGCGCACCGCCACGATCACCGCATCGCAGCGCACCGATCTTCTGCGTCTCGACAAAGACAAACTCGACAACGCGCTGGCGACGTATCCCGGAATCCGCAAGGTGCTCAACGACTTTTATCAACGCCGCGCCGAGCACACGGTCGAGGCGATGATCGAAAGTCTGAAGAGAAAGTAGGAGCACGCCTTGGCCGTTCTTCCTATCGTCAAATACGGCGATTCCGTTTTACGCAATCCGACGCAGCCGGTCGGTGATATCGACGCGGCGCTGCAGAAGCTGATCGACGACATGGTCGACACGATGTACGCCGCGCCGGGCGTCGGACTGGCGGCGAACCAGGTCGGCGTCGCCAAGCGGGTGGCGGTGATCGATCTCACCGTCGGCAAGAAGCCCGGCAACCTGCACGTTTTCATCAACCCTGAGCTGGTGGAGATGGAAGGGCAGATCACGGAAGAGGAGGGCTGCCTCTCGATTCCGGACTTCGTCGAAGACGTCACGCGGCCGGAGCGTGTGAAGGTGCGATTCACGGATCGCAACGGACAGCAGCGCGAACTTCGGGGCGAAGGTCTCATGGCCCGCGCGCTTTGCCATGAAATCGATCACCTCAACGGCGCTCTGTACATCGATCACGTTCGCGGCTTCAAGAAGGACCGCATCCTGAAGAAGATTCAGAAGCTGGCGAAGTCGGGGATGTGGGGATAGCTACGGCGCGACCGCGATCTTCAGAATGGAGCGCTGGCGCCCCGCCGGCTGGCCTGGCTGCGTCCCGCTGCCAGCCCGCCGCACCCTCAGGTTTTGCTGGTAACCGAAACAGCCGATCAAGCCTCCCATTCGGCAGCGAGACGCAGCCGAGCCGGACGGCGAGGACGCCAGCGTTCCGACCGTTCAACTACGGCGCGATGGCGATTCCCCACGGACCGTCGGGCACTTTGATCGTGGCGGTGACGCGGCCGGTCGCGGTATCGATCACCGACACGTCGTTGGACAATCCGTTCGCCGTGTAGAGCGTGCGCCCGTCGCGCGTCAGGTTGATGCCCCACGGACGATTGCCGGCCGGGATGTATTGCAGAACGCGATTCGTGGCCGTGTCGATGACAGCGACTGCGTTGCCGCGCCCGGTCGCCGCGTAGAGCCGCTTCCCATCCGGAGAGAGGACGACACCGACGGGATGATCTGCCGGCCGAAGTTTGATGTGGGCAACGGCGCGGTTCTTTTTCACGTCGACAACGTTGATGCTCCCTCCGACCTCGGAACTGACGTACGCCCGCACGCCGTCGCGCGCGAAGACGGCCGCGCGCGGTCTTGCATCGACGAAGATGTTTGCGACGACGGCATTGCTCTTCGGATCGATGACCGTGACGGTGTTGCTCGTCTCCGCGGTCACGTAAATCAGCTTTCCGTCGTCGCTCGCTGCGATGCCCTCGGGTTCGGTGCCGGTGACGAGCGAGACGTTCCTTCCGCTGCCCGCGTCGACGATCGATGCCGTGCCGGCGTCTTCGTTGGCAACGCAGAACCGCTTGCCGTCCGGCGTGATGGCGATTCCCTCCGGATCCGTGCCCGCTTTGTAGCGCCGGATGATCGTCAGCGTCCTCGGATCGATTGCCACCACTCCGTCCGCGGTCTTCGAAAACTGTCCGCGGAAGTGGCTGACGGCGACGTAAAGCCGTTTGCCGTCGGGACTGAGGACGATTCCGCGCGGACGCGTGCCGACGGTGATCGTCTTCATCGCCGCGCCGTCGATCATCGTGACGGTGCCGGCGCGTTCGCTTGTGACGAAGATTTTCGCGTTGGCGGTTGCGGCGAAAAGGATCGCAGCGATTGCTACGTTGCGGCTCATTTCAATGTGTAGAGATACGCGACGATGTCGCGGGCCTCGTCCGGTTTCACGCCGAGGTTCGGCATCACATTGTCGGGATTCGTCATCTGCGGGTTCAGGATGTACGCGGTCATGTTCGGCTGCGAGTTGGGGAGCTTGGAGGCGATGATCTGACGCGAGGCGACGTGCTCGAGCGATGGACCGACCATCCCTTTCGCTCCCTCGACGCCGGGGACGATGTGGCAGGAGTTGCAGCCGTACTGCTCGATGAGTTGCTTGCCGCGGTTCGCGTCGCCCGCGACGGGAGCGGCCGCCTCGGGGCGCTTGCAGGCCGCGAGCAGCAGAATCAGGATCAGAGTTCGTTTCACGTTCGTTCCTTTCGCAGCGCGTCGCTCGTCCCGAGGGCCACGCGGCGTTCGGCTTCACCGAGCCACGCTGCGAAGATCGCGATGCCGAGGATCGTGAACAGGACTCCGGCCGGAATCCACATGATCAGGCCGGCCAGTTGTTGATCTTCGATCGCGTTCAAGCCCCAGGCCGCGGTGCGCGCGCCGTAGATCGGATACCACAGATGCGGCGCGAATGTAATGAGCGCACCGAGCGCGCCGCTGTGGCCGGCCGTAGCGAAGACGTAGATCACCGCGGCGCCGTAGCCGAGGCGTCCGTAGCGTCCGTGCGTGAGCGACCACCAGAACATCGTGGCCGTGAGCAGGAAGCTGATGTGCTGCAGCGCGTGAATGCCGTCGTTGCGCAGCGTGGCTTCGTACCACGACGGGATGTGCCAGACCCACAGCGCGATGGCGTGGAGGATGGTGACGACGAGCGCGGCGGTGATCCAGTTCCAGGTTTTCTTGATCGGATCGCGCTGAAAAAAATGTCCGACGGGTACGCGCCACGCTGCGGGCAGCGCCCAGAGGAAAGCGACCAGCGGACGTCCGAAGACGAGCAACGGTGCGGCCACGATCATCAGGATTTCGTGCTGCGCCATGTGCGCGGAAAAGAGGATGCCGCCGAGGGCGTCGAGCGGTGAGACGAGCGCGATGACGAGGGCGATCCATCCGGCGGCAAAGGATGCGATCTGCCATTTGCGAATCCCTTTCATGCGCAGGACGCCGGCCGCGTACACCGCGCCGGTGATTGCGAGTGGAAGGATGACGAATGGTTCCCACGACCACCACCGCATGAAGGTGGATGACTCGAGGTGATGGTGGCCGGCGTGGGCATAGGCGGGGAGGGGCAGTAGCAGCGCGACGAGCACTGTCATCCTGAGCCGCCGAAGCGACGGAGCCGAAGGCGCAGTCGCGGAGGACGGTCGAAGGACTCCCCGCTGATTACCGGGGAGGGAGGGGGCTTCGGGTAGTTGGCGGGATCCTGTTGCTCGCCGCCCGCCCGCACCGGGTTTCATCTGGGGGTCCTTCGACCGTCCTCCGGCGTTCCGCGCTTCGCGCTCCAACGCCTTCGGCGCCTCAGGATGACAGGCGTTCACTCGCAGGCTCCGAGGTAAAGATGCGGGATGGCCATGGCGACGATCGACATCGCGAATGCGGCGTTGAGCGCCAGTCCGCCGATGCCCATGAAGCGGACGCGCTTCGTTTCCTCGCCGTTCTTCAGTCCGCGCCAGGATTCAAATGCGCCGAAGGCGCAGAGCAGGAGCGCGATCGCGGTGATCAGCCAGAAAATCCACTCCGCTTTGTGATCGCAGATCCACTGCACCATCGCGTACTTGGTCATGAAAGCCGTGGCGAAGGCGAACGGGCCGGTGAGGATGCCGGTCCAGAGCTGCGGCGATGAAGGGCGGATGTCGAGCGGCCTGGTCGTCTCCATCCGTCAGCTTCCTTTTCGCTGCATCCACGGCTCGATGAAGATGATGAAGTAGAACGGCACCCACACCAGCGCCACGAAATACCAGTAGACGGCGGTGCAGCGGAAGTCGAGCAGGTGCTTTTTCAAGACCGGCTTGAAGAGGCTGTAGAGAAACAGCAGCGCGGTCTCGCCGGTAGCCGCGACCATGTGCAGCGTGTGCATGCCGATGATGACCCAGACCACGGAGCCGTACGCGTGCGAGCTCCACTTGTAGCCGAGGCTCGGGACCATGACGGCGTACTGGATGTAGAGAAAGAGCAGCCCGACCGCGATTGAAAGAGCCTGGCAGATGCGGATGGGCAGCATGTTCTTCGTGATCGAGGCGCGGTCTATGATGAATGCAGGGATGCAACTGAGCAGCAGCATGACCGTGTTGATCGTCGGCATCAGCAGATCGGGTTTGGGGACGGTGCTCGGCGGCCAGTCGAGATTGGTGCTGCGCAGGTAGAGATACGTGGCCATGGCCATCGCGAACATCGTTCCTTCGATGGCCAGCATGGCGAGGTTGCCCCACCAGATCAGCGAACGCGAATCGGCGGTGCCCTCGGTGAGCGCGGCGACATCGAGCACGCGCTGCGTCACGGCATCTCCTCCCGCACCGGTTCGGGCATGCCCAGCTCCAATCCGCCCAGCTCACCCTTCTCGCGCAGGATGTGATCTTCCAGTTCACGATCGCTCGGCCAGAACCAGCCGATGAGCGCGATCCCGCTGAGCACTGCGCCGATCGTGAACCACCAAGCGAAGAAGATCGCGCCCCACAATCCGATGCACATCGTGCAGGAGAGGACGAACGGCCACGGTGAGTGCCCGGGCAGTTGCTCGGTGTGATCCGGCTCCGCATCGAGAACGCGTGTGATGAGGATCTCGCGCCGGTCGAAGCGCATGCCGGTGACGTAGGGCTGATCGGGCGCGGCATCCCAAACGGCGTTCAATCCGCTGACCGTGGGCACGTGCAGGTAGTTGTAAACGGGCGGGGGCGACGGCAGCGACCACTCCAGAGTGTCGGCGTTCCACGGATTCGCGCCCGCCACACGTCCCGCTCGCCGGCTGACGAGGAAGTTGATGATCATCGTCAACACGGACAGCGCCATAAAGACCGCGCCCGCCGAGGCCAGGACGTTGAGATTTCCCCATCGCATGCCCGGCTGGTATGTGTAGACGCGCCGCGGCATCCCGTAAAGCCCGAGGATGTGCATCGGGAAAAACGTGACGTTGAAGCCGATCAGCAGCAGCCAGAAACTGATCTGGCCCATGACCTCGCTGTACATCCGGCCGGTCCACTTCGGGAACCAGAAGTGGAAGGCGCCGAAGAGCGGGAAGAGCGCACCGCCGATCAGGACGTAGTGAAAGTGCGCGACGACGAAGTATGTGTCGTGTACCTGCCAGTCGATCGGAATCGACGCCAGCATCACGCCCGTGAGTCCGCCGACGATGAAGACGAGGAAGAAACCGATCACGTACATCACCGGCGTAGCAATCCGGAATCGCCCCGACCAGATCGTGGCGATCCAGCAAAAAATCTGGACGCCGGTTGGGAGAACGATCATCAGGCTGGCCGCGGTGAAAAAGCTCTCGCCGAGTTGCGGGAGACCGGTCGCGAACATGTGGTGGACCCAAACGCTGAAGCCGAGGAAGGCGGTGACGACGAGCGTGGAGACCATCGCCGTGTAGCCGTAGATTTTTCGTCCGGTGAACGCGGTCAGGATCGAGCTCACAAATCCGAGCCCCGGAATGAAGATGATGTAGACCTCGGGATGCCCGAAGAACCAGAACATGTGCTGATAGAGAAGCGGGTCGCCCCCCTCGGAACGGTTGTACAAGTGCGTACCTACCAGACGATCGAGCGAGAGGTACCCGCTGGCGATCATCACCGCGGGCATCGCGAAGATGATCATGAAGCTGACCACGATCATCGACCAGACGAAGAGCGGGATGCGATTGAGCGACATGCCCGGACAACGTTGCTTGAATGTGGTGACGACCAATTCGACCGCGACGACCAGCCCCGAAACCTCGGTGAACGTAATCATCTGCGCCCACGTGTCGACGCCTTTTCCCGGCGAGTATTGCGGCCCGGCCAGCGGTACGTAGGAGAACCAGCCGGCCTGCGGAGCGGCGTGAAGCAAGAACATCGTGTAGAGGAACAGCCCGCCGAACAGATAGATGTAGTAGCCGAAAGCGTTGAGCTTGGGAAAGGCGACGTTGTGCGTGCCGAGCATCAGCGGCACGAGGTAGACGCCAAAGCCTTCCATGATCGGGACGGCGAAGAGAAACATCATCGTCGAGCCGTGCATGGTGAAGATCTGGTTGTACGCGTCCGGCCCGAGGAAGTGGTTCTCCGGTTTCAAAAGCTGGATGCGCATGAGCGCCGCTTCGATGCCGCCGGCGAGGAAGAAAAGGAATGCGGTGACGATGTAACGGAGCCCGATCTGCTTGTGGCCGGTCTCGCTGAGCCATCCGATCACGCCGGGTTTTGACGCCCAGGTTTTCTCCATGATGGCGGCTTCTTTTGCGAAGTCGGGTGGGAGGACGGCGAGTTCGGTCATCGCGGCGCTCCGACGAAAAACGAATGTTGAATGTTGAATGTTGAATGTTCAATGTTGAATGAAGCGGCGAGCACCGCGCGAACCGATCCCCCGCGGCTCCATTCAACATTCAACATTGAACATTCAACATTCAACATTGCCGTTCTCACCGTAGCGTCTCCAGATACGCCAGCAAGTCGCTCATCTCCTGACCGCTCAGCTGATTCGGAGGCATCGTCGTTCCCGGCTTGATCGCCGGCGCGTTCATGATCCAGCCGGCCAGATTGCCGCGCGTGTTCAGCAGTTGTCCGGCGGCGAGTGTCGGCCGGCTGCGAAAGTGGGTGAGGTCGGGCCCGAGGGTGCCGTAGGCGTCGAGGCCGAGGATGTTGTGGCACTTCGCGCAGGGCGCGCTGAGAAAGACTTGCTGACCTCGAAGTTGGGCCGGCGTCATCGGTGTCGGTGCGCCTTCGCCCATGTGCGATTTCCATTTCAGGAAGTCGGCGGACGATTCGGCGACGACCGTCAGCGCCATGTGCGCGTGCTGGTAGCCGCAGAATTCGGCGCACTGCCCGCGGTAGACGCCGGGCCGGTCGGCCTGAATCCAGAATTTGTTGACGCGTCCCGGGATGAGATCGCGCTTGCCGTGCAGGTTCGGAATCCAGAGCGAATGGATGACGTCGCGCGTGTCCAGGCGTAGCAGCACGGGCGTGTGAATGGGGATGTGGATTTCATTCGCGTCGGTGATCTGATTCGCCGGCGCGAGCGCATCGGGATACTTCACTTCCCACCACCACTGATGTCCCGTGACTTCGATCTCGATCTGTCCCGGCTTGTTTTTGCCGAACGTGCCGATGGCGTTGCCCGTGGCGACGCTGCTGAAGAGAAGTCCGAACAGTGTGGCGATCGTGACCGCCGCGCACGTACTGACGAAAATGCCGAGCCGTCGATCGTGCGCGGGATTGTCGACTGCTTCCGCGCGGCGGCGGCCGCGGATCGCCGCGATGAAAAAGAAGGCGATCGTAATGACGTAAACGACTACGCAGATCCAGAAGAAGACCCACCAAAGATGTTCGATGCTCGCGGCCTGCGGTCCTGCCGAATGCAGCGCGGATTGGATGGGCGCGAGGGTGGAAGCTGTCATCCTGAGCCGCCGGAGCCGCGTTGGCGCGAAGCGCGAACCGGCGGAGGACGGTCGAAGGACCCCCAGCCGATAGCCCGGGCGGGAGGCGGCGAAAGTTCGAAGCCCGCCGGCCCGGGTTAGCAGCTGGGGGTCCTTCGACCGTCCTGCGGCGCTCCGCCTGCGGCTACGCGCCTCCGGCGGCTCAGGATGACAGGCGCTCACTTCGGCTCCTCCGCGCGTTTCGCCATCATCTCTTCCGATCGCGGCGACGTTGCGCCTTTCGGCTCGAAGCCGCCGAGCGCGCGGACGTACGTCGTGAGCTGCCAGATCTGGTAGACCGGAATGTGCCCGCCGTACGACGGCATCCCGTTCGGCCGCCCTTCGGAGATCGTCGTGAAGATGTTGACCGGCGAGCTGCCGTAGATCCATTCGGCGTCCATCAGCGGCGGTCCGATGCCGCCGCCGCCGTGGAAGTGGCATCCGGAGCAGTTGTACTGCGCGAAGAGCCGCTGCCCCTCGCTGATCGCGTACGCGTTTCCTTCGTACGGATTGTTGATGCCGGTGGCGGCGAGTTGTTTCGGTCCCGGCTGCAGGTCGCCCATACGCAGCGGATTGGGACGTTGCGAATCCACCGCGGCCGGTGCGAGCGGACGCCGTTCGCGATGGCAGGCGACGACGGCGAGGATGACCAGTAACGCGAGCGATCGCTTCATACGCGTGGCACTCCGTAGTGATCGAGAATCCGTTCGATGTCGGCGCGGCGTTTTTCGATCTCCTGATCGAGCTGATCGCGCAACGCGTTGTCGCCGCGGCGCACGCCCATCGAAATGTCGAAGACGAAGGGGAGGAAGGGAAGATCGATCTGCGGCGAGACGGGAACGATGTCGAGCGCGACGTTTTCCTGCCGCGCGAAGTAGCCCGCCTGAGGCCCCCAGACCACGGCCACGTCGACCTTGCCGTTCGCGACGGCATCGACGATGTCGCGTCCCGGCGTTTGGCTGCGATAGTCGCCGTAGACGGTGTAGCCGGCGACGTTGTCGATGATGCCTCGCTTCGCGAGCGCATGCGCGGGAGGGGAGTTGACGTGGTCGTTGCCGATCATCTGAACCCCGATATGAAGGCGCGTCAACCGCGGATCATCGAAGGAGGTGATGCCGAGGTGACGGTCCGAACGGGTGACGAAAACGTAGGTCGATCGATAATAGGCCGTCGTTGGCAGAGCCTGATCGAAGTTGCTGGGGATGCCCATGATCACGTCGCAGTCGCCGTGGCGCAGCGTCTGGCGGACGAATCCGCGGCGTTGCGGAAACCAGGTGTAAGCGACGCGAGCATTCAGGTCGCGCGCGATCAGCGACGCGATCGCGTTCTCGAATCCCTGCTGCTTTTCGTTCGAGTAGGGGAGGTTGTTGGGATCGGCGCAGACACGAAGGATGCGGGTGTCGGGTGTCGGGTGTCGGGTGTCGGATGAGTTTGCGCGAGTCTTTGCGCATCCTGTCGCGCAGCTCAGGAGTGTCAGGAGCACCGCTCCGACACCCGACACCCGACAGCCGACACCCGCGTATCTCATGGCAATGCAAACGTGTAGAGCATCCCGCCCTTGGTCGTCGCCTGCGGCAGGTCGGACATCGCGTTGACGAATCCGAGGGCGGCGGTGCCGTCGTGCGGATCGAGTTGGCCGGCTACGATCGCGCCGGCCCAGCCGCCGACGCCGGAGAGGATCGAGACGTACTGTTTTCCATCAGGTCCTTGATAGGTGATCGGCTGGCCGATGATCCCGGAGCCGCATTTGAACTGCCATAGGAGCTGGCCGGTGCGTGCGTCGATGGCCTTGAACCATCCCTCCATCGTGCCGTAGAAGACGACGTTGCCCGCGGTGGCGACCGTGCCGCTCCAAAGGGGAAAGTTCTCTTTGATCGTCCAGATCTTTTTTCCCGCAACCGGGTCCCACGCATCGAACTCGCCGCGGTGTCCGCCCGGTCCCGCGTACATCTTCACGTTCGATCCGACGTATGGCGTACCGGCGATGTAGTTGGCGGAAAGTCCTTCCGCGTCTTCGCAGAGATTCGCGTGCGGGATGTAGAGCAGCTTCGTGACCGGTGAGTACGCCGACGGTTCCCAATCCTTCGCTCCCGGCGCGGGCGGACAGATCATGCGCGTCACGCGTCCGACGCCGGGCGCTTTCTCTTTCACCGGTTGCAGGCGGCCGGTCTTCAGATCGACGCCGGTGCTGGACGTGATGAACGCGAACGGATTCGCTGACAGAACCTGGCCGGTCGTGCGGTCGAGGACGTACACGTAGCCGTTGCGCTCCGGACGGACGACGACTTTGCGCAGCTGGCCATTGATCGGGAGATCGAGCAGCAGCAACTCGTTGATGCCGTCGTGGTCGTAGACGTCGTGCGGGCTCCACTGATACGCCCACACCGCCTCGCCCGTGTCGGGCCGGCGCGCGAACATGCCGCACGTCCACTTGTTGTCCCCGGGACGCTGCTCCGGATTCCACGGGCCGGGATTGCCGGTGCCGTAGTAGATGAGATCGAGCGCGGGGTCGTAGGAGATCCACCCCCAGGTCGTGCCGCCGCCGATTTTCCAGGCATCGGGCGGCCAGGTCTTCACGCCGAGGTCCTGGCCTTTGTCGGAGTCGTAGAAGGGATGGAAGCCGGGACCGATCAGGCAGTCTTTGTCGGGGCCGGTGCTGTACGCCTTCCACACCTGCTTGCCGGTTTCGCTGTCGAGCGCGGTCAGCGATCCGCGAACGCCGAACTCGCCGCCGCTGTCGCCGACCAACACTTTGTTTTTCACCACCAGCGGCGCCATCGTGATCGACTCGCCGCGATTGATGTCGGCGACTTGCGACACCCACACTTCATCGCCGGTCTGCGCGTTGACGGCGGCGGTCTTACCGTCCAGCGTGTTGAAAAAAATCTTGCCGTTCGCGTAGACGCATCCGCGGTTGACCCAATCGCAGCAGGCCACGCCCTTCGCGGAGTTGTTCATGTCCTTCGGCTTGTAGCTCCACTTCGCCGGCGCGCCGGGCTGCGTCAGATCGAGCGCGTAGAGCGTGTTCGGAAAGGGCGTGACGATGTACATCGTGTTGTTCACGACGATCGGCGCCGCTTCTTCGCCGCGGTCGCTGCCGGTGGAGAAGGTCCACGCCACTTTGAGGTTCTTCACGTTGCCGGTGTTGATCTGATTGAGGCCCGAGAAGCGGGTGGAGGCGTAGTTCTTGGCGGGCATGATCCATTGCCCGTCTTCGCCTTCCAGTTTGACCAGATCCGTCTTCTCGGAGGGATTGGCGGAGTAGCGCTGGAGGAAGGGGAACGTCTTGTTGTCGGGAGTCTTTGCCTTGCATCCTGCGCAAAGCAGGACGATCAGCAAAATCGCTTGGCCCCCCAACCATTGCGGCCGGACTCGAACCCGGCGTGTGGCTCCCACCATCACTCCTCGCTCCTTTTACTCTCCCCTGTAAAATCGGCATTTTGCAGGACACGGGCCAAACTGATGCGTACGCAAGCGGACGTTTCGGTGCTGCTTTTTTGCGTTTTTCGCAAGCGTAGCGCCGCTTCCTAAATGAGGCGACGAGCGCTGATCCGCGGGAGCGGTCCGTGATCGAGGAAGCAGAACGAAGTGCGTCGCTTCAAGAACGCAACCGATGTGGCAACCGGATTGCTCTTTCACCAGACGAAAACGTTGCGGCGAATGAAGCGAAGCAGGGGAGGCCCCTTTGCAATTCACCATCGAAAGCCGGCAGCTTACGAATGAGTACACGCACCGCGCGTCGTTCGACGCTCAGACCAGGCAGACGATGATCGAAGCCGGGACGGTGGACGACGCAATCGGCGAGTTTGTGCGGCAAAACGGCTCGGAGCTGGTGAATTTGACGACGCGCGCCCGAGGCCAGGAATCGATCGCCACGGTGAAGAAGGACGACTGCGTTTTCGTCGTGCGGGTCTATTCGGCGTAGAGACCCCATTTGCGCCACATGCAAATTTGACGTGCAATCGTTATCTGTTGCATGTATCGTGTCGCACTCACTTCACCCCCCGTTCCCATGTCCCGCTCTGATCCGCCGGCCGCAGCCAGCCGAGTGATCGTCGTCGATGACGATCCCGGACTTCGGACTCTTTTCATCGCACTGCTGGAGAGGAAAGGCTTCACCGTCGACGTCGCTCCCGACGGCCGCGCCGCGTACGATCAGATCTGCCGTAACGCTTACTCGGTGATCCTTCTCGACCTGATGATGCCGGACGTGAACGGCTTCGAGCTGCTGCAACGTTTGGCGCGCGAGTGCCCTTCGCTTCTTCCGCGTGTGATCGTGATGACCGGCGCAAGCCGCCGCGTCGTCGAAACGCTCGACACGACCTCGATCTGGGGCCTGATCCGCAAGCCGTTCGACATCGACGATCTCGTGAGCGCCGTCACCGCCTGCAGCGACGGCCATCCACGCGAGCGGCCGCTAGTGTCGCGAGAGCCGAAACAGTTGATGTGAGACGTAGTGGTCAGTGGTCAGCGGTGAGAAAAACCTCGGGTTTCCTGACCACTAGCCACTAACCACTGACCACTGACGTTAGACTCCCTCCCGCATGAGCGCGCTATACGCCCTCGCGGCATTCGCGATGACTCTGGCCGGCGGCGCGTTCGCGTTCCGCTACCAGCGCTATCTCCTCTACATCATGGCCTTCTCCTCGGGGCTGCTGATCGGCGTTGCCTTTCTCGATCTGATCCCCGAGGTTGCCGTGCTGGCGCAGCAGCACGCGATTGAGATCCGCGAGCTGATGCTGACGGTGATCGCGGGGTTCCTGGCGATCTTTCTGCTCGAGAAACTGACCATCATCCACGGCGAAAAGCAGCACGACGCGCCGGGACATCATCACAACGTCGGCCTGGTCGGAGCGATCGGACTCTCGTTTCATAGCTTCCTCGACGGACTGGCCATCGGCGTCGGATTCAAAGCAGGGACGCAGGTCGGATTGATCGTGCTGCTCGCTGTGGTCGCGCACGATTTCGCGGACGGCTTGAATACCGTCACCTTCATGCTGGCCACGCGCAACAGCCGCTGGCGCACCGGCGCGCTCCTGGCCATCGACGCCAGCGCGCCCGTCCTCGGCGCGTTGTGCGCAGGCGTGTTGAACATCGCCCCGCGCCTGCTCGCGTTCCAACTTTCGTTCTTCGCCGGCTTTCTGCTCTACCTCGGCGCAAGCGATCTCCTGCCGCAGGTGCACGCGAAGACGCGCGGCGCGCTCATCGCCGCGACCATCGCCGGCGTGGCGATGGCTGGACTGCTCGTTTACGCGCTGCAGGTATGAAGATTCGAACCGACATGTGGCACAGACACTCCTGTCTGTGCGCAATCGCGCTGCTGCTCACGCTTCTTGCGGTCGCGTACGGCGACATCCTCTTCATGGGCCGCGGCTTTTACGTCAGCGACCTCGGCGTCTATCACTATCCGATGAAGCACGTGGTGCGGGACGCGGTGCGCAGCGGCGAGTTTCCGTACTGGAACCGGCTCTACTCCGGCGGCGCGCCGCTGGCCGCGAATCCGGCGTACGAGCTTTTCTATCCGCCGCAGTGGCTCGTGTATGTGCTGCCGTTTCACTTCGGCGTGCAGTTGCACATCCTCCTGCACTTCGCGCTCGCGATGATTGGGATGTTCGCTTTGCTGCGGCGTCTCAGCGTCTCGATTGCCGCAGCGATCTTCGGCAGCATCGCCTTCGTTTTCTGCGGAAGCTACGTCTCGCTGTCGTCGAAGCTGCCAATTCTTTTTTCCGTCTCGTGGTTGCCGATCGCGCTGTGGCTGTTGATGCGATTCGCCGAATCGCGAACCGCAGTGCGCCTGCTGCCGCTCGCGGCGGTCCTGGCGATGCAGTGGATCGTCGGCGAGCCGACGGTGGCGATGCAGACGTGGGCAATCATCGGCGGCTGGTCTCTGCTGCGGATTCTTCGCAGCTCGGACGGAGTAAAACGGACTGCGCTCACCCTCGCCGCGGCAATCGCAGCGTCGCTGCTGCTCGCCGCGGTGCAACTGCTGCCAGCGATCGACTTTGTCCGCGACACCGTCCGCACGAAAACGTTCGACTTCCGCGTCGTCGCGAACTGGAGCACGCCGCCGGTTCGCCTGGTCGAGCTGATTCTGCCCGGCTTACTGCGCCACGTCGCCGCCGCGAATGGCAATGCGCTGATTACAACGATCTACCCGTTCCGCGCCGACGCGTATCTGACAGAAATCTATGCCGGCCTGCTCATCGTGCTGCTGGCGATCGCTGGCGTCGTCGCCGGCGTTCGCGGACGATGGCTCTTCGTCGGCACGGCCGCAGCGAGCGTGATCGTGGCGATGGGAGAGCACACGCCTCTGCTGCGAATCCTTTACGACACGAGGCTTTTCTCCGCCGTCCGGTTTCCGGAGAAGTTCCTCCTCACCGCGGCATTCGCGACCTCCGTCTGGGGCGCGATTGTTTTCGATCGTCTGATTGCCGGCGACCGGCGCGTGACCCGATGGACGTTCAGCCTCGGCATCATCTGGCTGCTCATCTCAATCGCGCTGCTGCTCAATTTGGACGATAGGCGTTACTTCGTCATCAACTGCATCCGCGCCGCGGTCGTTGTCGCCTGGCTGTGGCTGATGCGGACAAGGCGCTCGAAGGCGATCGCGATCGCCGGGATCGTGCTGCTCGCCGCAGATCTCTGGTACGGAACGCTCAACGCCGTCCCGCGCGCGCGACGCGAGTTTTTCGATCCGCCGGCGGTGCTCGCCGCCGTCGATGCATCGCAGCCGTACCGCCTCTTCAACGAAGTGGCGTGGCAGGGATGGGAAGGCGATCCGGTCGTCAATCAGCTGTTCGACGTTCCACCCGGTCCGAGTTTGTGGTGGCTGATGCGCAACAGCGCCTTCCCTGAAATCCCCGCGATGCGCGGCATCCCGCTGGCGATGGAGGACGACATCGACCTCACCTCGCTCACGAACGCCGACGACTTCCGCGAAGCATTCAAGAGCGCCCGATCGTCGCATCTGCCCGACGCCGACCTGCCGTACGCGCGCATGTCGAACGCCGGTTGGCGCGTGCGCCTGCGTCCGGTCATCAATGAGCAAACGAAGTCCACGCCGGTCGAGATCGTCGCGGTGCCGCGCGTCGAACGCTACTCGTTCGCAGCTCGCCTCGAGCGCGTGCCCGATGCCGGCGGATTCCGCTACGCCGTCGAACACAACGCCGCCGATCCGTCGGTCACCTACATCGCCGCCGAACCGTTCGCGCCCGCGAGCGCGCGCGTAACGCGCGTCCGCGAAACCGCCAACACCGCCACGATCGATGTCACCGCCGCCGGCCGCGCATTCCTCGTCGCCAGCGTGACCGGGCATCGCTACTGGTCTGCAACCATCGACGGCCATCCCGCGCCGCTGATCGCAACGAACCTTGCCTATCAGGGCTTGGTCGTGCCACCAGGAACGCACACGATCGCGATGCGTTACCGCAATCCGCTGATCCCCATCGGCGCCGCGATCTCGCTATTGACGCTGATCGGCCTGGGCGCCGCCGCGCGACGGAACCGCAATCCTGTCGATCGGCCGATCCTCGCAGCGGCGAAGCCGTCGCAAGAACCGTAGCCCCCGGTTTCAACCGGGGGAAATCCGAACGCTCACGGAATCGTGAGCCCGCTTAAGCGGGCGAAAGAAAAGTTTCCCGCGAAGCGCTCTTTCGCCCGTTAAAACGGGCTCACAAGATTTTTGCGTATCTGAAGACCCCCGGTTGAAACCGGGGGCTACGGCTCTTACGGCGGCTAGGCCGCCGATGCGGTCGCGTGACTGTACCTGCGCTTACGTCTCATCGTCGCGACGAAACTACAATGCGCGGCATGAAACGACTTTTGCTGCTCCTTCTTTTCATCGCCGCATCCGCCTCGGCGCGCAACATCACTGAGAAGGATCTCTTCAAGTTCAATTGGATCGCCGATCCGCAACTCTCGCCGGACGGCTCGCAGGTCGCGTTCGTCCGCGTCACCGTCGACGAGAAGAAGGACACGTACAACACCGCGATCTGGTCCGTGGCCACGCGCGTGGGCGCGGAGCCGCGCCGCATCACCAACGGGCCGCGCGACGCGTCGCCGCGCTGGTCGCGCGACGGCAAGTTGCTCGCGTTCACCCGTTCCATCGACAAGGACGGCAAACCGCAGCCGTCGCAGATCTGGATCCTCCGCTTCGACGGCGGCGAGCCGCACGTGCTGACGTCGATGGCCAAGTCGGTCGAGTCGATCGCCTGGTCGCCGTCATCGAACGCGATCGCATTCACCGCGACGACGAAGCCGGAAGACATCGACAAGAAGGAAGACAAGAAAAAGGACGACGAGCATGAAAGCGACGTCCGCGTGATCAACCAGGCCGTCTACCGCGCCAACGGCGCCGGCTACCGCGACGCGTCGCGCGACACGCACATCTGGACCATCGACGTCACCGACGACGAATCCGCGAAGCCGAAGCAGCTCACGAACGGCGAGTTCGACGAGCGCGACATCAGCTGGAGTCCCGACGGCGCGAGCCTCTACTTCACCTCGAATCGCGTCGCCGAGTCGTATTACGACCGGCGCGACAACGACCTTTACGCAATTCCGGCCGGCGGCGGCGCGATGACGAAAGTCGCCGACATCGAAGGTCCGATCGGCGCGTATTCGATCAGTCCCGACGGGAAGTGGGTCGCCTTCAGCGGCGAGATCAACAATCCCGTTCATTCCTACGATCAGCCCGATCTCTGGCTCGCCTCGACGACTCCCGGATCAACCGCGAAGAACCTTACCGCCTCGTATGACTACGACGTCATGTCCGGCGTCGGCGGCGACCAGCGCGCGCCGCGCGGGGGCGGCGGGGGAGGGCGTCCGGTGTGGAGTGACGACGGCAAGTCGATCATCGTCGTCGCCGCCGAAGAAGGGCGCGTCAACTTCAAACGCATCGATGCCGCCACCGGGGCGATCACGCCGCTGACGACCGGCAATCACGACATCCAGAGCTACTCGATCCGCGCCGGAAAAACGGTCGCTCTCGTTTCCACGCCCACCATCATCGGCGACCTCTATCTCGTCAACGGCGACAGCATGACGCGGCTGACTGACGTCAATCACAAGCTGATGTCTGAGCTCACGCTCACGGAGCCGGACGAGCTTTGGTACACGAGCTTCGACGGCAAGAAGATCCAGACGTGGATTCAGAAGCCGCCCGACTTTGATGCGTCGAAAAAATACCCGCTCATCCTGAACATTCACGGCGGACCGCACTCTGCCTACGGCTACACCTTCGACCACGAGTTTCAGTGGATGGCGGCGAAGGGTTACGTCGTCCTCTATCCCAATCCGCGCGGCTCGACGTCGTACGGCCAGGACTTCGGCAACGTCATCCAGTACCACTATCCCGGCGACGACTTCAAAGACCTGATGGCCGGCGTCGATGCCGCCGTGGCGAAAGGCTACGTCGATCCGAAGAAACTCTGCGTCACCGGCGGCAGCGGCGGCGGGCTGCTCACTGACTGGGTCGTCACGCAGACCGATCGCTTCTCTGCCGCGGCCGCGCAGCGCGACATCGCCGATTGGTCGACGTTCTGGTACACCGCCGACTTTTCACAGTTCCAGCCGACGTGGTTCCGCAAAGCGCCGTGGGAGGATCCGAAGGATTACGCCGCGCGCTCGCCGATCACCTACATCGACCGCGTCAAGACTCCACTCATGCTCATCCTCGGCGAGGCCGACTATCGGACGCCGCCGATGGCAGGCGGCGAGATGATGTTCCGCGCGCTCAAGTACCGTCACATTCCGACGGTCATGGTGCGTTTCCCCGACGAGTCGCACGAACTATCGCGCAGCGGCAAGCCGTGGCACCGCATCGAACGCCTCCAGCACATCGTCGGCTGGTTCGATCACTGGGTGATGGGAGTTGCGAAGCCCGAATATGAATCCGGGCTTCGCAAGTAATCATCTGCGTTTATCTGCGTAATCTGCGGATCGACGTTACTTCGCGTCGGGGAAGGTGACCACCTTGTTCTCGATCGGCTTCACCGTCTTGAGATAGTCGTAGATCGCGCCGAGGTCTTGATCGGTCATGCCGGAGAAGGCGATCCACGGCATGACGGTGTTGTGACCGGCCGGCGCCTCGGGGGCGCTGTTCGCGTCCATCGATGCGTACGCTTTGAAGCGGCCGATGAACTCTTCCCTCGTTGCGTGCGACATGTATGAACCGGCCGGCGTCAGGTTCGCCGTGTAGTTGCGGCCCCACGGCCCCTTCATCTCCCAGCCGCCGGCGAACGGCTTGTCCGCGACCAGCGCGTTGTGATCGTCGTGCGGCGTGTGGCATTCGTAGCAGCCGCCGATCGTGGTCAGGTACTTGCCGTACGCGACGCTGTTGTGCGGATCGGGCGCGGCCACCGCGCCCTCGACCGGCTTCGGCGCGAACTTGATTATCAGATTGACGGGAAAATCGATGTGCTTATCGGGGACGCCCTTGTGAATCGGTTTGAGCGTGCGGAGGTAGACGACCACGGACTTCACATCGTCGTCGCTCATGCTGCGGAAGTGCTCGTACGGCATCATCGGGAAGAGCGCCTCGCCCTTGCGGTCGATGCCCTCGCGCACCGCGCGCATGATCTCGCCGTCGGTCCAGCTGCCCAGTCCGAATTCGGCGTCCGAGGTGATGTTCTGCGCGGCTACGACGCCGGGGAAGCCGATGTTCTTGTCGAAGATGTATCCACCTTGCCCCTCGGTGCCCGGCTTGACCGGCGTACTGAATTTCAGCACGTGATCGGAGTGGCAATCGAGACAGGGAGCTACATGCTCGACGAGGTACTTGCCTCGGGCCATCCGCTCCGGCGTGGCTTGTACTTTTTCCGCGGATGCGGGCTGTGAGGCTGGTTTCTTCGCCATCAGCCAGATCACGCCGATCGCGATCAGCGCGACGACGACCAGCACAACTCCACCGACGATCTTGAAAAAGGTCTTCATCAATCTCTCTCCGACTTGAACGATTTCGGACATTTTACGGGACAATCCGCGAAATGGTTCTCTCCGCAATCCTCCTCGCCGCCACCCTGCAGACGAATGTCGCCGCGGTCACGAAAATCTACGACCGCGACCACGCGAAGAAGCTCGTCCCGATGCTCACCGAGGTGATCAGCTTTCCGACGACGCAGTTCGACACCGAGGGCCACGCGGCACAAAAAGCATGGCTCGCGAAAACCGCGGGCGATCTTGGTTTCACGTATCGCGACGCTGGGTTGATCAGCGAGATCGAGTTGCCCGGTCCATCGAACGCGCCGGTTCTCGGATTGATGGTCCACGGCGACGTGCAACCGGCGGAGGCCGATGCCTGGTCGTTCTCGCCGTTCTCGGGAAAGGCCGATGAGATCTACGTCTACGGCCGCGGCTCCGCCGACGACAAAGGTCCGCTGGTGCAGGCGCTGCTGGCGATGAAGGCGCTCGCCGATAGCGGCATCGGGCGGACGCATACGGTCCGGCTGCTCGTTGGCAGCGATGAGGAATCGAACAACACCGACGTCGCCGAGTATCTGAAAACGCATCAGCCACCCGACTACACGCTGGTCATCGATTCCGAGTTTCCCGTCGTCGTCGGTGAGAAGGCGTGGAACGCGCTGTCGCTGACGACGGATGCGAAGTCCGAACGGCCAGGCATCACGAAACCGTATGCGGTGTCGTTCATCGAGGCCGGACTTTCGGCGAGCATCGTCCCCGATCGCGCCGAGGTGAAGCTGCTGTGGAAAGGGGAGGGGGCGGATTGGGAGCCGGTCATCGCGGCGGTGAAAGCCGCGAAGCTGCCGGCGGACACGCGCATCGCCACGCAGGCGATCGGCACGACGCTGCGCATCGTCGCGTACGGACATTCGTCGCACGCCGGCGTGAACCTCGAAAGCGGCCGCAATGCGCTGGTGGCGCTTGCGCGTGCGCTCGACGGCTTGCTTCCGACCGGCGGCGCCAATGATCTCCTCGCCTTCGTCCGCACCGCTGGCCCCGACATCTACGGCACCGGCCTCGGCATCACCGACTCCGACAAGCTATGGGGCCGCTACGCCGTCAACATCGCCACGATCAAACCGAATGCGGACGATCCAAAACTCTCTACGCTGACGATCAACATCCGCCGCACGCCGCCTCGCACCGGTCCGCAACTGAAGGCGAAGATGGAAGAGTTCGTGGCCGCGTTCAACAAAAGCACGGGTGCGTCGCTGGTTCCGGCCGGCTTCTACGGTGACGAGCCGCTGGCGTTCGATCCGAATTCGAAAATCGTGAAACGCCTGCTCGCCGATTACGGCGCCGCGACGGGGACGAAGGATCCGAAGCCGGCGATCTCCGGCGGTGGAACGTACGCGAAACGGCTCCCGAACTCGATCGCCTTCGGCATGTGGTTCCACGACAAGCCCTACCCCGGCCACGACGTCGACGAAAAGAATCCGATCGCCGATCTGCAGAAAGGGACGAAGGTGCTGATTCACGCGGTGGTCGACATCGCGACCGGGCCGAAGATGGAAAAACCGTTTTAACCACAGAGACACAGAGGACACAAAGAGATTCTCTCTGTGTCTCTGTGGTGAAACGGTTTTTAGTGCCCGTTGCGCTGCGCGGCGCGGAACGCGGTTCCGTTCTGCAGTTCGCCGACGACGCGGTCGAGGCCTTGATTGCTCTGCAGCGCGACGTGCTGCGCGTACTCATCGCAGACGGGGCAGAGCTGGCGACTGAGGTCGGCGTCAGGAACGCGACTACCACACAGTCGACAAGTGGAGTCAGCGTTCGATGCCATGTGCGACAGTGTAGCATTCGCCGTGCCCGCAGCCCCGCGGCGCGCTTTGCACCCCACGAAAAACCATGGCCGCCAATCTCAAGAAAGTTGTCATCGTCGGACGACCGAACGTCGGGAAGTCGACGCTCTTCAATCGCCTCGCCGGCAAGCGCCGCGCGCTCACACACGACATGCCCGGGATGACGCGCGACCGGCTCTCGGACGTGATCACGCTCGACGACGGGCGCCGTTACGAGCTCACCGACACCGGCGGACTCGAGTACGGCGACTCGCCGATGTCTGCGTTCGCGGGCGAGATTCGCGATCAGGCCCGGCGCGCGCTCGACACGGCCGACTTCATCCTCTTCGTCGTCGATGGCGCCGCGGGTGTCTTGACCGAGGATCGCGACATCGCGCAGGAGCTGCGGTCCGCCGCCGCGAGGACGCTATTGCTGGTCAACAAAGTTGATCGCCGGGATGCAGAGGAAAACGTTCCGGAGTTCTACGAGCTTGGTTTCGAGCGGATGCTGCCGCTGTCGGCCGAGCACGGCGAGGGGGTCGATGAGCTGTTCGACATCATCGGCGAGTTCGTTCCGGCTGACTCCATTACGGAGATTGATGAGGATGATCGCGGCCCGATCCGCATCGCCATCATTGGACGGCCGAACGTTGGCAAATCATCGCTGCTGAATCGCCTCGCGGCGGAAGAGCGCGCCGTCGTGTCGCCGATCTCCGGCACCACGCGCGACGCAATCGACATGGAGATCGAACGCAACGGCCAGCAGTACCTGATCATCGATACCGCCGGAATCCGCCGGAAGGGCAAGACGCACGACGAAGCGGAAAAGTTGTCAGTGATCTCGGCGCGCAAAGCGATCGAACGTTGCGAGATCGCGCTGGTGATGATCGATGCGATCGACGGCGTTACCGGCCAGGATGCCACCGTCGCCGGCTACGCCGAGGATGCCGGGAAGGCGGCGATGCTGCTGGTGAACAAGTGGGACGCCGATGCGCACGCGCCGGACGACTACAAAAAAGTCGAAGAAGAGATTCGCTTCAAGCTGAAGTTTCTCCCGTATGCGCCGGTCGAGTTCATCTCCGCGAAAACCGGCCGCCGCGTCGAAAAGATTTTCCCGAGCATTGACAGGATCGTGGCCGGCTATCGCAAGCGTTTCGGCACCTCGGAGTTGAACCAGATCCTCGAACGCGCCATCGCCGGCCACCAGCCGCCCGCAGTCAAAGGCCGTCCGCGCCGCTTCTACTACACGACCCAACTCAAGACGCAGCCGACGACAATCGCGCTCTTCTCAAACGTCGACGAGCCTCTCCACTTTTCGTATCGCCGGTATCTGGAGAATCAGTTCCGGGAGGGGCTGGGGTTGGTCGGTTGTCCCATCCACCTCGTGCTTCGTGCTCGGAAAGGGATGAAGCGTTAAAGCTTTTCACGCGGAGCACGCAGAGGGGCGGAGCTTTTCCCCGCTTTCTCCGCTCCTCCGCGTTCCCCGCGTGAACCGTCACCTTGGGAAAGCCTCCTTAACCCCGCCATCGACCGGAACCATCGCACCGGTTGTCTTAGAAGACCTCGGTCCAGCCAGAAACAGCGCCGCCTCGGCAACGTCGTCCGCCGTGACTTCCGTCTTCAGCAACGTCCGGTTCCGATAAAAGTCCGGCAGGTTCTCGGACGAGATCCCGTACGCGGTCGCCCTCATCGACCGCATCTCGTCGCTCCAGAAGCGCGAGCCGCCGAAGATCGCGTCGGGGTTGAGCATGTTCGCGCGGATGCCGAACTCGCCGCCCTCCAGCGCCACGATCCGGCACAACTGCGCCTCGGCGGCCTTGCTCACGCTGTACGCGCCGAACTCCTTGCCCGGCGCTGTCACGTTCTTCGACGCGTTGAAGACGATGCTACCGCCGGTCTTCTGCTGTTTCATGACGCGTAGTGCCGCGCGGGCGACGAGGAAGTGTCCGCGCGCATTGACGGCGAACGCGCGATCCCAATCGGCTGCGGGAAGCACGTCGAGGCTGCCAAACGACGAGATGCCGGCGTTGCTGACGATGATGTCGACGCCGCCGTATGCGGCGATCGTCTCCGCGTACGCGCGCTCGACGTCGTCTTCGCCCGACACATCGAGCCGCAAGGCAATCGCGCGACGCAGTCCGTGCTTCGCCACGATGCTCTTCGCGACTTCCTCCGCCAGCGCGATATCGACGTCGGTCACGACGACATGTGCGCCCTCCTCCGCGAATCGTTCCGCGCACGCGCGGCCAATGCCGCTGGCCGCGCCGGTGACGATCGCGACTTTGCCCGCCAGCTCCTTTTCTTTCGGCAGCAGCGTCAGTTTGTAGAGCTCGAGCGGCCAGTACTCCGCGTGAAACGCATCCTCATCGTTCAGCGTCTCGTAGCCGCCAGCGCCCTGGGCAGATTCGATGATGCGCATCGTGTGGCGGTAGATGTCGCGGACGATCCGCGCGGCGCGCGCATCTTTGCCCGCAGTCCACATGCCCGCGCCGGGGACGAGCACGACGCGAGGATGCGGATCGAGCATCGCGAACTCGCTCGGATAGTTCTTGTAGTGCGCCGTGTAGCGCTCGACGTAATCATTGAGTGCTTTCGAAACGTCGTCACCCGCCTCGAGAAAGAGCGGATAGCGTTTCGTGTAAAGGAGGTGATCGGGAGTTGCCGGTCCGATCTGCGTGATGCGCTTCGCGTCGTCGCGAGCGAGGAAGCGGAGCACATCCTCGCTGCCATCGAATTCAAGGATCACCGATCGCTTCGCGCCGAGGGCGCCGCGGATCGCGGGAGCGAGCAATTCGGGTGTCGGGTGTCGGGTGTCGGGTGTCGTAGCTCCGACTCCCGACTCCCGACTCCCGCGCGAAAGGTACTCCTCCGCACGGCTCACCAACTCGACGTGCTTCTCGTACGCCTCGCGCGCCGTGTCGCCCCACGTGATCAGCCCGTGATTCATCAGCACTAGCCCCTCGGCGTCCGGCTTCGACGCGAAGGCGTCGGCGACGTCGCGGCTCAATCGAAATCCCGGACGAAGATAAGGAACGGTGATTACCGAATCGCCGAAGCATTCGCGCACCGTCGTTTCGCGTCCTCGCGTATTCGTCAGCGCCAGGATCGCGTCCGCATGTGTGTGCAGGACGGCGCGCGCGGGAAGGAATGCGTGCAACAGCGTCTCGATCGACGGACGGCGGCTCGATGGATCGACCACGCAGCGGGCGAGGTAATCGACCATCTCCTGATCGCTCATCTCACCGTCACGACTGCGCAGCGGCTCGATGTAGTCGAGGCGGACGGCGGGAAACTCCTTCGGCACGATCGTCTTCATGTCGCTGCCGCTCGACTTGATGTACATCACCGGAATCGGTGCGCCGAGGAGGTCGGTGGAGTGGGCCTTGACGCTGTTGTTTCCGCCACCCCAGAGCACGAGCGATTCCTCAGCACCCACGAGGCGCGACTGGTAGACAAGCTGGTCGATTTCGTTGTCGGGCGTCTCCGCCCAGCGGTTCTTCATGCCGCGTATTATCGACAGACACCGAAAAGGAGGAAGTCTTGAATCGCGGCGAGGGCAACGCCTGCCGATGCTAGACTGCGAAGCTCATCAACAAGGAGGCTTTGCATGCGTCACGTCGCCGGGGCGTTGCTCGTCGTTTTTCTCGTTGCACTGCCTGCCTTCGCGGTCGACCTCGGGCGCGCCGAGGGGAGCCTGATCATTGATGGGGCAAAGATTCCGCTCAACTACGCCTACGCGGTGGCGAAGCAGAAGAATGAGCTTTCCGGCCGCAACGACATGATGCGCATCATCCTCACCGAAAAGCCGCTGCCCGACGGCGCGAAGCTGACCGAGATGGAGAACAATCTTCCCGGCGATCTGAATGGCGTCATCATCTGCATCGACAAACTCGGACGCGTTGGTCATGTCGCCGTCCAGCACCCGAAGGGAACATACGACGGCGGCTACTTCGAAGGTGTTCCGGACTACGAGTTCAAGCAGCGCAGGGGCGAGTCGGGAACGTACAGCGGCACCGTTTCCTCGCTGCGCATCAAGACGAACACGATGACGTTCTCCTACGACGCGACATTCGTCGCCTCGCTCCGGTAAACCGTTACACTTTCGCCGTTCATGGCTCTCTTCTCCAACGAAGTCAGCGATGCGGTGAAGCGTCTGGCGGCGAAGTCGTACGCGACGCCGGAAGAACGCGACGAGCTGCTCAGCCGCGTCGAATCGGCAGACGGCGTGCGCGCGCGTGACGTCGTCTGGATGCTGTTCCGTCCCGACCGCGCGCTCCGCGACAGTGCAGCGCGCGTGCTGCCGCGGATCCGCGACGCCGAAACGCTCGACGTCTTTCTCGCCGAGTCGAAAGGGAAACCGGAGCAGGCGTTGCGCGCCGCGGCCGCGACGCTCTTTGCGATGGGACTTCCTGGTATCGACGCGCGCCTCGTTCAACTTCTCGCGCCGCCGCCGAAGGAGACGAAGGAGACGCGCGAGCTGCAGGATGCGGTGCGGCGTCTGCTTGCCGAGGCGCCGATGTCGCGGCAACTGGAACCGGTGCTGTGGCAGCTTGCGTCGTCCGGCGGCGCCGACGACCGGATGCCGTTTCTCAACAAACTTGCGTCGATAGAGATCGATGAGAACGCCGCGCGGCGGTGGCGTCGGATGGCGGCCGATCCCATTGCGGCAGTGCGCGACAAGGCGATCGAAGTTCTGGCCGCGAAAGCGCCGCAGCATTCGCTCGATCTGCTGATCGAAGCGCTTCCGCGCGCCGGCTACGCCGTGCAGCAAACGATCGTCGAGGCGATGACGAAGCTGGCGGCGGGACAGGGCGCCGCGTTCGCGGACCGCCTCCTTCCCGCGCTCGCGTCCGGCGACGCCGCCACGCGCACCGCCGTCCTGAAAATCCTCCTCGGCATCGGCGATCCGGCCGGCGTCATCAAGCGCTACATCCGTTTCTCAAGCACGCTGGCCGGTTTCATCCGCGATCGCGCGCTCGATTCGCTTCGCGAGTTTGGCGCCGCGCTCATCGAGCCGGTCATCGAGCTGCTGCACGATCCCGATCCCGACACGCGCTCCGGCGCGATGGCCGTCGCGGGCGGGTTCGAAGATGTGCGCATCGTCCCGGCCACGGTGCAACTGCTGCGCGATTCCGACTGGTGGATCCGCATCTCCGCCGCCGATATGCTCGGCCGCCTCAAAGATCCGCGCGCGGTCGAACCGCTCGTGGCGACGCTGGCCGATCCCGACATGAAGTGGGCTGCCGTCGAAGCGCTCGGCCGCATCGGCGATCCGCGCGCATTGCCCGCGCTCGGAAAGATGCTCGCCGATCCGCTCCCCGACGTCCGCATCGAAGTCATGCTGGCGCTGAAGAACTTTCAGCATCCGCAAGTTCGCAACGCGCTCACGAGCGTCGCGCAGAACGATCCCGACCGCGGTGTCCGAACGCACGCGATCGAAATTCTCGACGAGCTCGCGGCGACGGATCGCCAGTCGCAAACAGGCATCGACGCCATTCGCAAAGCCGCGTTGACCGTCGCGGGCTCGCAGGGCGAGCCGCGACTCAACACGCTGCTCATCGCCACGCGGAACCAGGGCGGCTCCGACTTCCATCTCTCCGTCGGCCAGCCGCCGATCGTCCGCCTTTCCGCCGATCTGCTGCGCGCGCAGGGCGAGCCGTTTACTGCGGCACAGACGGAGGCCATGCTGAAGGAAGCGCTTACCGACGCGCAGTGGACGACGCTGGAGACGCAGAGCCAGCTCGACTTCTGCTACGTCGTCCCGCAAGGCGGCCGCTATCGCGCGAACGTTTTCTTCGATCATCACGGCTACAACGGCGTCTTCCGCGTCATCCCCGAAAAGCCGCCGACGATCGTCGACCTCGGGCTGCCGGCGCATCTCGCCGAGATCTCCGACTATCACCAGGGACTCGTACTCGTTTGCGGTCCGTCCGGCTCCGGAAAGTCGACGACGCTCGCGGCGCTCGTGAATCTCTTCAACGAAACGCGCAACGATCACATCCTGACGATGGAAGACCCGGTCGAGTTCGTCCATCCGTTCAAGAATTGCCTCATCAATCAGCGCGAGGTCGGCTCGCACACGAATTCATTCGCGCGCGCGTTGCGGGCTGCGTTGCGCGAGGACCCGGATGTGATCGTGATCGGCGAGCTTCGCGACAACGAGTCGATCACGCTCGCACTCACCGCCGCCGAGACCGGCCATATCGTCCTCGGCACGCTGAACTCCACCAGCGCTCCGAAGGCGATCGACCGCATCCTCTCCAGCTTTCCCGCCGACGAGCAGCCGCAGATTCGCGCGTCGCTTTCCGAGTCGTTGCGCTACTGCATCGCGCAACGCCTGCTACCGGCCAGGGAAGGGCGTCGCCAGGTTGCCGCCTTCGAAGTGCTGAAAGGCACCAGCAACATCGGCACGATGATCCGCGACCAAAAGACGTACCAGATTTACTCGGCCATGCAGATCGGACGATCCCTCGGCATGCAGACGTTCGACGAGGCGCTCAAAGATCTCCTGCGCCGCGAACAGATCAGCGCCGAGACGGCGTATCTCGCGGCGCTGAAAAAAGAAGACTTCGAATCGATGGTCAGCCCCGAGTTCATCGCCCGAGGAAAAGCGTAATGGCCATGCAGAAGATCGATCGTTTCCTCAAGCTGATGAACGATCGCGGCGCGTCCGATTTTCATCTGACCGTCGGCCGGCCACCGATGCTGCGCGCCTCGGGCGCGATGGAGTCGATCCGCTACCGCACGCTGACCGAGGGCGATTTCACGGAGATGATCAAGCCGGTCACGCCCGCCAGATTGTGGGACGAATACCAGCAGACCGGCGATGTCGACTTCTCGTACGAGATTCCGAGCGTTGCTCGCTACCGCGTCAATCTCTTCCGCCAGCAGCGCGGCGGCGGGGCTGTCTTCCGCGTCATCCCGACGAAGATCATGACGCTCGAGCAGCTCGGCCTTCCCGATCCCGTGCGCCGCATTGCATCGATCCGCAGCGGGCTGGTGCTTGTCACCGGTCCGACCGGTTCCGGAAAATCGACGACGCTCGCAGCCATCATCGATCTGATCAACGAGACGCGCGGACTGCACATCATCACGATCGAAGATCCGATCGAGTTCGTTCATCCGAACAAGAAGTGCCTCGCGCACCAGCGCGAGATCGGCACGCACGCAAAGTCATTCGCCGAGGCGTTGAAGGCGGCCGGCCGCGAAGATCCGGACGTGATCCTGGTCGGCGAGATGCGCGACCTGGAAACGATTGCGATGGCCCTCTCCGCCGCCGAGCGCGGCACGCTGGTCTTCGGAACGCTCCACACGAACAATGCCGCGAAAACGATGGACCGCATCATCAGCGTCTTCCCCGCATCGGAACAGGAAGGCGTCCGCAACGTCCTCGGCGAAACGATTCGCGGCGTCGTGGCGCAGCAGCTGATGCCGAAAGTCGGCGGCGGTCGCATCGCCGCGGTGGAGATCCTCTTCGCCTCACCGGCCATCGGCAACATGATCCGCGAAGGCAAGACTTCGCAGGTCACCAGCGCGATTCAGACCGGCGTGAAGGAAGGGATGATCGACATGGACGGCTCCATCCGCCGCCTCTACGAAGCAGGCTTGGTCACCGCCCGCGCCGCATACGACAAGTCGATCGACAAGGAGCAGTTCAAGGATTTGCTGGAGAAATCTTGAGGAGCGGGCGGAGTCTCTTCAACAACTCAGGATCGAACGATTTGACCTTCTCATTCGCTGCGCGCGTCATCCGCTTCCGTTTCTGAAGCGCGGCATAGGCTGCGGTGATGTCGCGAGGCCTGTCGTCGGCGAGGACTTCGAGAATCTGCGTTGCCTGGCGGACATCTTTCCTCGACTTTGCTGCCTCGGAAACCGACCGCGAGGCCGAAACCCACAGTTTGTGAAATGCGAAGCGGGCGGGCGAGGGAACGTTGACTCGGATGCCGCTTCCGCCGACGACAACCGCTTCCACGGCGTCTTCGATCAGGTAATCGAGGCCGTACAACGGTTGTGCCGCGATTCCGAGGTGCATCAGCCGGACTGGCTTCGTGTTTCGTCCATGGCTGCGATCGGGCGTGAGGAAGTCCACGCCGAGATCGCGGCCACGCACGCGGAACGACGTGCTTGCGTCGCGCGGATCGAGCCCCGGCACCGCGAAGAATGCAGGGTCGGCCGCGCGGAGGCGAATGAGGAGGTCGTTTTCATCCGGACGTTCATCGATGACGATGGGGATATTCGTGTCGTGCACGACGTCGATATCGGCCGTGCGCAGACTCTCGTTTTCAAACGTGACGCCGAGCATGTTTGCGAGGCAACTGAATGCCTCCGTTCCGACCAGCACTCCGCCGGCGCGAAAAACGCTGACGTCGGCGAGGATGTGGAGCACCGTCGACTTCGACGCGGAATCGCGGAACATGCCTCCCGCCGCGAGCATCGCCACGAGATCGCGCCGGTGGTTCACGTCGGACTTTACGCCGGCGCGTTGTTCCGTACCTTTTTCGATCCACGCGCGAAGTTCAGGAGTGTCACGTCCGAGGTAGATCTGGCGTTTCGAGGCTCCGCCGTTTTTTTGCAGGTACCAGTATGTCCTCCCACGAATCTCCTTGGAGACGAAGGAACCACGCACCCCGCCGAGGACCGCTTCCGCGTCGGCGTTGCGAACCTGGTCGAGCAGTTCGGCGTACAGCGTCTGTACGGATTCGGGAAGACGAACGTAGGGCACTCCGAAATTATACGCAGAGTTGCTGAACTCTGCGTATAAAACCTACCACCTTCCTCAGCTGCTCTTCCATCTTCGCGAAGCGCCCCAGCCTTTCGGTGTAGATGCGGTCGGTCTTTTCGTGGCGGTGCGCGACTTCGCGAGCATCTTCGCATCACGCGGCATACGTTCCTCCGCTTGATCCACAAATGGTATGAGCTATTATCATACGCATGAGCCGCGCGAAGATCGCAGTGACTGTTGACGAACATGCCCTCGCAGAGATCGATCGCTTGGTGACCCGTGGTGTGTTTCCGAATCGCAGTCAGGCGTTCGAGATCGCGGTGAAGGAGCGGCTGGAACGCATGCGACGATCGAGGCTTGCGGTTGAATCTGCAAAGCTTGACCGCGCGGAGGAGCAGGGACTTGCGAACGAGGGCTACGCGGGAGAAGGCGAGTGGCCCGACTACTGAGAGGCGACATCGTCTGGGCTGAGCTGAATCCCGTCGTCGGGAGCGAGCAAGCAGGCGTTAGGCCGGTCGTCGTAATCAGTCAGGATGTATTCAATGAGCGATCCGGTACGGTGATCGCGCTCATTCTCACAAGTCAGGAGCCTCGCGCTGGTTTCCCATTGACGCTCGAAGTGACCAGTGTGAAGTTGCCGAAGCGTTCGTGGATAAAGATCGGTCAGATTCGGACGCTATCCGTTGAAAGGCTTGGCAGGAAGCTCGGCCGCCTTTCTAACGAAGAGTTGCAGCGGCTGGTCGAAGGCTTGAACGAGATCGTCAGCGACTGAAAATGCTGCACCCAGCGACTACTTCGGCAAGATGTGACCAATCGCCGGTGTCTCTTCTGCCGGCGATTGGTCTTGTAGACGCAACCTACTGCGACGGCACGTACGTCGGATCCGTCGTCCTGTTGTCGATGACCGAGCCGTAGGCGGCGACGCGGCCGGTGCCGCTGATGACGCGGGCGGTGATGCGGCCGTTGTAGACGTTGTTGAATCCGAGCGATTTGAAGATGCCGCCTTTCTGTACGTATTCGCCGGCGCCGAGGGGGACTACGGTGCGCGCGGCCACTTTCGAGTCGGGCGTGTAGGCGAGCAGTTCCACGCTGATGGGGTTGCCGGTCACTTCGACCAAGCCGAGGTTCGTGCGGAAGGCGGGGGATTCTTCGAGCTGAACGATCTGCAGTGCGCGTTCACCGTTGCCGACCGCGTCGGCGGCGGTGACGCCGGGGATGAACTGGCCGAAGGTTCCGCCGTTCGATTTGTCGCGGCTGAACGTCCGCGCGGTGAGCACGAGTTGCGAGTCGTTCGCAGTCGTCGCCACGACCGAGCCGCCGCCCGTGATGTTCCAGAGGCTCGGCAGGACGTTGTCGACGGCGAGCGTTTCGCCGGCTCCGATCGTCTTCACCTTGTTCGGCACGCTGGCGCCGGTGAAGGTCAGCGTCACATCGACGGGCGATGTGCCGCCGTTGTAGATGCGCATGTCGGTGTGGAAATTCGAGAACGAATTGTCGAACTCCGCCACGCCCGGCACGACGAAGCGCTTCGCCGAAATCTTGGCCGGATCGGCGGGGAAAACAAGCAGAGGATCAGTGGTCGTGTTGTCGAGGACGGACGCGTACGCGCTGACGTGGCCGCTGTCGCTGGGCACGCGCACTTCCACGCGGCCGTCGGTGATCGACGAGATGTTGAAGAACTGATCGAGGCGCTGCTGCTGCGATTCGTAGGGCTTCAACGAATACGCACGCTCCGCGACCGTGTGGCCGGCGTCATCGAGCAGTGTGGCCACGAAATCGACAGCCTGGCCGGAGCCTTCGATGAAGCCGAGGTTCGTACGGAAACCGCCCGTGGCGCTGCTCTGCGAAACCTGCTGCAGCGAAATCTTCGACAGGCTCGCTTTCGAGAGGAAGTTCACCAGCGCCAGCGCCGGGATGTACTGACCGAAGGTACCGGTAGCGGCAACGCTGTACGTCCGGCTCGCCGCGACGGTAGCCAGGCTGATGCTGGGCGTGTCCTTGCCCGCGAAGTTGAGCGGCCGAATCTCCAGTGACCCCTGCGGCGCTTCGCCGAGGACGCCCGAGCCGTACCAGTCTTTGACGATGTCGTTGAGCGCCTTCGTCTCGCCGGCGTTGACGGTGAGCGTGGTCTGCTTTCCGGTGACGGTGCCGTCGGCGCCGTTGGGCGTGTAGGTGAGCTGGTAGCTGATCGACTGCGAGGCAGTATTAGTCAGGCGCACGTCGCTGACGAAGCGTGAGCCGATGCCGTCCGCGTGCGCGACCGCCGGGATGAGCAGCGCATTGAATCCGGAGTTCGGGTCCTTCGGAGCCGGCGTGACCGGCGCGACGACGCTGACCGATATCGGCACGTTGGTGGGCGGCGGCGGAGGATCACCGAGCGCGCCGACTTTGCCAGCCGCAGGTGCGCGGTTGATCGTGACGCTGGCCTGCGTCGAGCCGACGTCGAGCTGCGAGAGATCGATGGTCGCGGTGACCGTGGCGCCTTCCGGCGGCAGGACTCCGCTCGATGGCGAGATGGTGATGAATGGTTCGTCCGAGGAGACGCTGAACGTGTCGCCGGTGGCGAGCGCTGTCTTGCCGTTCGTGGTGATGCCGGGGATGAAGATCTGCTGCGTGATGGTGCAGGGCGATTGCGGGCAGGGGAGCTGCGCGAAGTTGAAATTCGGCTGCCGCGGCGATTGGGGCGCAGTCACAAGGACACTGGCGACCGGTGAGAATCCTCCGAAGTTGCCGCCACAGGCCGGCGCGGCGTGGACGCGGTAGTAGTAGCGCGTATCGGCGGTCACCGTGTGCGAGAAGGTGCGCGTCGTGGCGCCGGCGACCTGGCTGGTGATCTGAATCGTCTGCGCGTCGCTGAAATCGGACTTCGTCGCTTCCTGCAATTCGTACGACGCATCGCGTTGGGCGCTGCCGTTCCACGTGATCGGATAACTGGTGGCCGAGGGAGCGGTGGGCGGCGCGGAGAGCACCGGCACGCGCGGTCCGCATGCCGTGGTCACGGTCACGGTGTTGCTGTTGGTGTTGCCGCATTCGTTCGTGACGCGGACCCAGAAGTTCGTCGGGCCGACGTTGTTAATGCTGCTCGTGAGAACTGGACCGGTGGCGCCGCTGATCGGATTGGACGGATCGCCCGAGGATGCGCGGAACCATTGATACGACGTTGCGCCGGTCGCCACGACGCCGACCGAGAAGGTGTCGCCGGCCGTCAGTGTCACGCTCGACGGCTGCGTGACGATGACCGGAGTCGTGCACTGCGGCACGGTGAGCGTGGCCACGGTGCTGTCGCTGCTGCAATTGCCGTTGGTAGCGCGAACCCAGAAACGCGTCGTTGCGGAGATCGGACCGGTGAAGAGCATCGTGCCGAAGTTGAAGTACTCGTCCGAGGCGAGAAGTTGTGCGAGGAACTGCTCGTCGGTCGTGCCGCCGAGGAGCGCGGCGATGAACGTTGTCTGTTCGACAGGTGTCCCAGTTCGATGCAGGAGGCGCGGGAAGGCCTGCTGGACGCGGCGTGTGATCGCCTCGCCGGAGTTGAGGATGGAGAGCGCTACGCTGAGCCGCGAGTTGCTGCCGAGGAGCGTCAGATATGCGGAGGTTTCCGTCCCGCTGGGCGAGCGCCCAAGGACTTCGTTGAACACGCGGTTGATCCAGCTCGAGTTCGTCGATCCGCCGAGCGCGAAGTATTCAGGCGATGCGACGATCTGCGCCTCGATCTGCTCGTCGGTCATCCCCGACGCGAATGCTGGTCCCCAGAAACTCACCTCGGCCGCCGAAATCGGACGGTGCAGGAACGTGGAGTAAAAGTCCGTGAGCAGCCGCTGGCGATATTCGGCCGAGGCCAGGACAACCGACGCGACGCTGGCGCGCGTTGCGCCACCGGTCAGCAGTCCATTCAACGTTGCCAGCGCCGCGGCGTCAGCAGGACGTCCGAGAAGATCGATGTAAAGCTGATTGATCCAGCGATCGTTCGACGGCCCGGCGCCCGCGACCGGCGTGGAGGTGTCGCCCGCGCTTCCCTTGTACCACTGGTAGGAACTGGCACCCGTCGCGAATGCGATCAAGTACGTCTGCGATCCCGCCACGATGGTGGCGCTGGCCGGGCTAATCGCGAACGACGGCGGCGTGCACTGACCGATGATGTTGACCGAGGCGATGTTGCTGTTCACGACGCCGCAGTCGTTCGTTACGCGCACCCAGTACGACGTCGCCTGCGTGAGCGCGGGCGTCGTGAAACTCGGGCTGTTCGAACCGACCGGATGGCTGGTGTCGAGGTTGCTTGTGGCCTGGTACCACTGGTAGTTGAACGGCGACGAGCCGCCCGCGGTGACGGTGAGCGTGACCGACCCGCCCGAGTTGACCGACTGCGCGGCGTTGGGCTGAATCGCGATGCTGACCGGAGTGCAACCCGGCCCTTGCTGCACGGTGATCGACGTTGAGGCGGTCACCGTGCTGCAGGAGTTCGAGACGCGCACCCAGTAGCTCTTCTGGGTGGTGATCGGCGGCGTGGTGAAGGTGGCGCTGTTTGTGCCGACCGGTTGGGAGGTGTCGTTCAGAGCGCCGTCGAACCAGGCAAAGGTGAATGTGCCATTGCCGCCGGTGACGTTGGCGGAGAGCGTAACGGCGGAGCCCGAAGGAACACTGCCGCCGCCGGAAATGGAGACGGAACTGAGGGGCTGACATGCGGGGCCGTTGCCGTAGACGGTGTCGACGGCATCACGGTCCCACTGCCCCAGGTTCGCCCCGAACGTCGAGCTGACGGGAAACGCCATGACGGCGTTGTTGTCCGAAGGTGTGCCCTGGTTAGAGTGGCGCAAGCCGATGGCGTGACCGAATTCGTGAGTGATGAGCGTTGCGAATTCCGAGGCAGCCGCAGAGCCGACCACGATGTCAGCGTCTTCGATCGAAATGAACGTCTCTCCATGGAAGGGGTGCGTGTCTTCCGTGTGGCCGCTGATGATCGTGCAGATGTCGGTACGATCGCAGAGCCCGGTGTTGGCGGGTGGCGGCTGGTTGAGGTAGATGACATTGAAACTTTGCGGGGTTTCGAAAGCCGGAGTGGGACTTGCCCCTGCCGGTGGCGCGTCTCCGCCTTCGACGACGATGCCCGCGGATGGATCATTGGTCCACGCTGCCATTCCGGCGGCGATGTTGCTCGCCGCATTGGGCACGCCTGGCAGCGTGCCCGTCAGATAGAAATGCACCGTACCTGCTTCGCCGCCGTTCCAACGGACGGGGGCGCCGAAGGTGAGGCAATAAGCGGACGCTGGAAATGCCAGAGGGACTGGGCGCAACGCCGCAATGATGGGTGTGAAGGTCGTCGTATATGCCGTGCTCTCCCCGCTTTTTACAAACTCCGCGAAACCGTCAACCAATCTGGCCGGATCGTCGCGCAGCTCCGACACATCGCGCGTCACGACCGACTCGCCGCGTGCGGTGCGCGTGAAGGAGAACTTGCCCATGGCCATCGAGGTCGTGAAGTACGTTCCGTCGCCGCGTTTCTTGAGGAACACCATCGCCCGTTCGCCGGGGGTGTACGACGCCGAATCAGAGATGAACGTGAAGCGCGATCCCGCCACGCCGCCGATCTCGCTGACGGTGATCGTTCCCGCCGCCGCTCCTTTCAGCGTCTGTTCGACGTCGAAGCGGTAGTCGGTGACGACATAGCCGTCCGTCCGAAGGCGCGAGGCGGCTTCGCGAACCGTCGCGATGACGACGGCGTCGGATCGATCGACGAGTTGGCGGTCGCTGACCGGCTGGAAGACGGTGGCCGAGGCGGCCGAGGCGAGAAGACAAAGGATGGCAATGAGGCGAATCTGCTTCACAGGAGACCTCTCTTCGGATGGGTTGCGGGAGCGGTGACCGGCGCTCCTGCCGGTTTTACTTCCGTTACTTATTTGAAGCTGCGTATTGTAGCGGAGAGCAATCTCATTCGGAAACTGCGGCCTGGCTGTGACTGGCGGCACAAAGGTTTAGTGGCATGTGAGGAGAATCCGTTTCATGTCCCGTCTTGCCGTCCTCTTCCTCGCGCTCTCCTCGGCAGCGTTCGCACAGTCACCCCAGCGAGGCGGCGCGCTTCCCCAGCCGCTCCCGCTCTTTCCCCCCGGCAACTGGTGGAACGCGGACATCAGCGCGGCGCCCGTCGATCCGAACAGCAGCGCGTTCATCGCCGACGTCGGCGCCACCCGCGGCATGCATCCCGATTTCGGCGGCGACAGCGGCGATTCCTCGGCGCCGATCTACGGGATGCCGTTCGTCGTCGTCGCCGGCTCGCAGCCGCTCCTGCCGGTCACCTTCGACTACGACGACGAAAGCGATGTCGCTGCGCCCGGACGTCCGCCCGGCTATCCAATCCCCGAGGAGGCCAAGACGCAGCAGAAGTGGATCGAAGGCGGACTGGCCGGGAACGATCCGAACGCCGACGGCGACCGGCACATGCTGCTCGTCGATCGCGACAACCGAATCCTCTACGAGCTTTACGCGCTGCACTGGACCGGATCGCAGTGGACGGCAGGCTCCGGCGCAACGTTCGCGCTCGATTCGAACGCGCGCCGTCCCGAGGGGTGGACGAGCGCGGACGCGGCAGGGCTGGCAATCCTGCCGGGACTGATCCGCTACGACGAGGTGTACGGCAGCGTTCCGATTCATCACGCCTTTCGCGTCACCGTCCGGCACTCGAATGGCTACGTTTTCCCGGCCTCGCACCGCGCCGGATCGACGCGAGGCGCTCTGCCGATGGGCGCGCGCCTGCGCCTGAAAGCGTCGAAGGACATCTCCGGCTACTCCGAGCCGCTACGACGTATTTTCCAGGCGATGAAGACCTACGGACTGATCGTCGCGGATAACGGCAGCGACTTGTACGTGAGCGGCACCTACGACACGCGCTGGGACAACGACATCCTCAACCCCGCCTTCGCCTCCATCAAAGGCAGCGACTTCGAAGTGATCCAACTCGGCTGGCAGGAGTCCGCGCGGACGGTTGGGCGGGGGCGGGCGGTCCGGCACTAGGGGAACCCGTTCACGCGGAGCCGCGGAGCCGCGGGGTTGTTTTTCTCCGCGTCTCCGCGTCTCCGCGTGACCTACTTCGTCCTTTTCACAAACTCCGCATCGATGCCGTGGATCTTCATCTCCACCAGCTTCTCGACCGGGATTCTGGCGTAGCCGGCATTTTGCAGGTCGCGGATGTAGCTCGGCGATACGCCGTGGATGCGCATCGCCACGAGGTCATCGGCGGAGAGGTTCGGGTAGCCGAGGTCGCGAAGATCGCGGACGTAGCTAACCGATGCTCCGTGGATTCGCAGAGCGACGAGGTTGTCGGAGTCAAGATCGCGGACGCCCAGCTCCTTCATCCCTTTGATGAACTCGGGCGTCACGCCGTGGATGCGGAAGGCCACGAGATCGCCGGCGTCGGGCTGGTAGCCGAGCGCGCGGATGTCGCGGATGAACGAAGGTGTGGCCCCGTGGATTCGGAACGCGATCAGGTCGCCGCTGTCCGGTTTGTAGCCGAGCACGTTGATCTCGCGAACGAACTCCGGAGTGGCGCCGTGGATGCGGAGGCAACGTACTGGTCGAGATCGTCGCGGTAGCCGAGCGACTGCATCTCCTTGATGAAGCTCGATGACACGTCGTGCACGGCCAGCGTGAAAAGGTGCTCGTCATCGAGATCGCTCGCGGCGACGCCGAGGCTGCGCAGGGTGGAGGCGTAGCCGGGGTTCGGTTCGAAGGTGAAGCGGCCGACGCCGTCGCCGCGCTGAAACGTGCCGGTGAAGTGCAGCGTGCCGGCGTCGCGGATCATGCGGAAGTCGACGGGCGTGTCGGCGTTCGCATCGATCTGCGCGGCGGTCAATCCGGTGAACGCGGAACGTTCGATCGGATGACTGTTCTGGTTGTGATCGCTGATCATTTCGATCTGCATGCGGCGGTCTTCGCGCTGGCTGAGATGCCACGCGCCATGCGGCGACCCGGCTCGCGCGGTGAAAGCTGCGAGAAAAAAGAAGAGAGCTAAAGCCAGGCTACGGCGCATTGGATATCTCCTCCGGCTGATAGGACGCCCGTGAAGGGCGTCCTGTTAGAAGGTTTCGAAAGAAAGCCGCTACTTCACTTTGTACTTCGCCAGATCGCGAATGAAATCGGCGTTTACGCCCATCGCGGCCATGCGCGCGAGGTCCTTGACGGAGAGGTTCGTGTAGCCGGCGTCGTTGAGCGACTTGATGAACTCGGGACGAACGCCCTGGGCCCGCAGCTCGACCAATTCCCTCGGCGTGAGGTTGCGATAGCCGGCGTCCGCCATCGACTTCACATACGCGGGCGTAACCCCCATCGCACGCATCTCGCTGAGTTGCTTTGTGGTGAGGTTGCCGTATCCCGCGGCCCGCATCTGCGTGAGGTACTCGCCGGTGACACCGAGGGCGCGGAGTTCGGTGATTTCGTGGGCGGTGTTGAATTTGATGCCTGCGTCGCGCAGCGATTTCATGTACTCGGGGGTCACGCCGACGGCGCGCATCTCCGCAATTTCGTCGAGCGATAACTCGCCGAATCCGGCGTTGCGCATCGTGTCGATGTACGCGGGCGTCACGCCGGAGGCGCGCAGCTCGATCAGGTCGTCGACGGTGAGCTTGCCACCCTCGCCGATGTGATGACGTTTGTGATGCCGCGCTTCCGGAGCGTCGGGCGGCTCCGGCGGATCAGGAACCTGGAGGTCATCGAGATTGATGTTCGCCATGCGCAGGGCGATGCGCGGAGCGACCGTAGCGATCGCGCGCGCTGCCGGCGCGATGGCCATGGGGGCGATCATCGGAGTGCTTACGCGGACGCCTTCCGAGATTCCGCCGGCGATTCCACCGGCAATGCCGCCCTCGATTCCACCGGCAACACCGCCCGGAATTCCGGCGATGACGGCGGGCGGCGCGATGGCCGGAACGACGTTGTCGTCGACGTCGTCAGTTTCCGGCGCTTCGGAATCATCACTGCTGTCTTCTTCATCCGCGGCGTTGTCTGCCTTCACGTCGACCGTGGTCTGCGAGACCTGCGGCTTCGGAGTCGGGGGATCGGCTTTCTGCTGTTGGCCGCGGATCGGCAGCGACGGCGCGATGATCAGCGCGAGAAGGACGGTGAGCAGCGCTGCGCCGGCGACGAAGCGCGATGGCGCATTCGGCGATTCGGCGCGCGCGCCGGCCAGGCGGCGGATGCGGCCGATGAGCGAGCCACCATTCGCGGCCACGAACGCCTGCGCATCTTCGACGCGCAGTTCTTCGAGGCGGGTCAGGGCGCGGGCGTAAACCAGCGGCTTGCCGGAAACGGCGACCGCGACGTCATCGCAGCAGTGCTCGCGCTCGACGCGGATGCGGTTGGAAATCCACCACACGGCCGGATGGTAGAAGAGCAGCGTTTCGACCACAGCCTGCATCAGGTTGACGAAGAAGTCGTTGCGGCGGATGTGGGCCAGCTCGTGCGCGAGGATCATCTCCATCTGCTCGGTGGAGAGTCCGGTCAGCGATGTGGCAGGCAGCAGGACGACCGGCCGCAGCCAGCCGATGACGGTCGGCACTTCGACCGCGGCCGACTCGAGAAGCTGCACGGCGCGGCGCAGTTTCAGCGCATGCGCCAGGCGCCGCGCGCTGCGCTGCCATTCCGGCGCGGCCTCGGTCGCATTTTTCCTGGCGATCGAATGCGCCCGCAGCCATCCGAAGAGAAGGCGGACGGACAGCAGCAGAACGCCGGTCAGCCAAACGAGGACGATTTGCGGGAGGTGGGATCTGGTGAACGTAACTAGGGAGTCGGTCGGGGGTCGGGTATCGGGGCTCGTTGACTCTGCGGTGATCGGTGGAGCTGTCGGAGCAATCAAGGAGGCGGCGATTTCGCTCCGACTCCCGGCGCCCGACTCCCGGCCTGCGTCGTACGCGCGGTACGCCGTCACCGCTCCGAGGACCACCAGCAGCGCGAGCGCGCCGCAGGAAGAGAGGTAGCGCGCGTTCGCGCTCTGCTTCGAAAGCAGCGCAAGAGTTGCCGCGAGGATCGCGGCGACGAGCAGGCCCTGCCAGAGAAGATGTAACAGCGCCCAGCCGATGGCTTGCGCCAGTGGAGTACCGAGGAGTGTGCTGATTCCGTTCATCGCGATTCTCCTTCGAGGGTGTCGAGCAGTTCGCGGATCGCGTTCAACTCGGCGGCGTTTGCTTTGCGTCCGGAGAGGGCCTGCATGACCAGCTTCGTGGCCGAACCGCCAAAGGCACGCTCGGCCAGATCGGTCAGGAGCTGGCGCTGCGTCTTCTGTTCGCCGTAACGCGATTCGTAGACGTGCGCGCGCTCGCTCTCGTCGCGGACGACCAGTCCCTTCTCGGTCATGATCTGCAGGAGTTTGAGGACTGTGGTGTAGCCGGTGGCGCCATCCTTGTTGAGTTGCTCGTGGACGTCGCGGACGGTGCTCGGTCCGCGTTCCCAGAGCACTCCCAGGATGGCCAGTTCGGAGTCGGTAGGTCGTGGTGGCTGTCGGTCGCTCATGATCATTTCCTCTTGTACGCAGCCAATCATACGAAGTTTTTCGTGGATGTCAACGAAGAGTTTCGTATGTCGCCTTCGTAGGCATCACGAAGGTCCGTCGGGCGAGAGGGGAGTCGAGCGTTTCCTGGTCGTAGTATTGATCGAGGATCGACGGCTTCCACGCGAACAGATCCGGGTTCGTGGCCGCGAACGAATCAAAATCGCCGGCGGGATTGCGCTCCATCCGCTCGTGGATCAGCAGCAGATACGCCCACGTGATCGTCTCGTGATACAGGCCGTCGGCGCCGTTGTGCGCGGCGAATCGCTTGAGCGAGGTGGTGAAACGCGTGAGCGCATCGAGCAGCGGCAAGTCGCGGAGATAGGTCCACGCCAGCCGGACGTGATCGCGATGATGAAAGTCGTCGCCTGCGATCTCGCAGCGTTCGAAGGCGGTGGCAAAGTCGCGGTCGTTCATCGGCGCTTCCCTTTCTTCGGTTCTTCGATCAGCTTGTGCGAGTCGGCGGCGTTGAGCGTGAGGCCGTAGATTTTTTTCAGATCGGCGATCTTCTTCAGCGACTCGTCCCCGAAGGGAGTTTTCCCTTCGAAGGAGTGCAGCACGATCCCCTCGATCAGGTCTCCGAGCGAGAGGTCATGCACCTCGGCCATCGCTTTGAGGACTTTCAGGACGCGCTTCTCGATGCGCATGCCGGTCTGGACGCGTTCAATGGTTGCCATGCGCGAATGGTACCACGGTACATGTGTACCGTTGTTTCACGCGGAGCCGCGGTGACGCGGGGGGAGGCAGATACGAAGGACGCCGGCAAGGGCCACGCAGCCGAAGAGGACGAAGAGGCCGGCGCGCCAGTCCAACTCGTTCCATCCGCCAAAGTCGAGTGCCGTCCCCACGCCGCCGAGCACGAGAGCGCCGATGACGACGGTGAAAAGCTCGCGGATCCACCCCTCGGGCCGCCCGAATCGGACGAGGCGAATCGCGAAAAAGACCGACGCGGCGCAGGTCATCCAAAGGGCGATCCCCATCGATTTCGAGGTTAGCACGCCTTTCGCATGAGTCGGCCTGAACCGCCCAGGAGCTTACTCATGATGACCGAAGCAGCCAGACAGTCGAACGACGTGAACAAGATCCTCGCCATCGAAGACGACCCCGAGGTACTTGCGCTGTACAAGTCGTACCTGCAGAAACGCGGCTACGAGGTGCTCTCGGCAACGGGCGCGAGCGAAGGGATGTCGCTGCTGCAGCGCAATCCCGACACGCGCCTGATCCTGCTCGACCTCAATCTCCCAGGCGGCATGAGCGGCGAGGAGTGGATCGCTTGGTTCATCGCGCAGGGCAAACAGACGCCGGTCGTCGTCGCCTCAGGCAAGGGCGACATCCTCACCATCACCAAGGGCAACAACCGCACCGCCGCACTGACCAAGCCGTTCCACATGGAAGAGCTGCAGGAGCTGATCGAGGTCCTGCTCGCCGAGAACTGGCACGATCAGGTGAGCGTGGACAAGAAAACGCACTGAAGCAGTGGATTAGTCGATTAGTGGATCAGTAGATCAGAGGGGTAAGGTCACATCCTGATCTATCGCTACGACTCGATTGATCCAGGACGTGAGAACCAGTCGATCGTGGATCAGAACGCGACCTGGTCGCATACCTCTAATCTACTGATCCACTAATCTACTAATCTACTGATCCACTACCCATCGTTTCCAATCGCTTCCACCGGGCAGTTGTCCAGCGCGTCTTTCGACAGCGTCTCTTCTTCCGGAGTCTCCGGCTGTTTGTAGACGTAGGAAAAGCCTTCCTCGTCGTTGCGCTGGAAGTTGGCCGGCGCGGTCTCGCGGCAGAGATCGCAATCGATACACTGCGTATCGACGTAGTACCGCCCGGGTACCTGTCCCGGTACCCTGTCGTTGGGATCAGCCATTCGTACGTTGTCTCCGTGAAACGCCGCGAGCGGCACGCGCGTCGCAGATTTGGAGGCGCGCATTGTAGCGTGCCGATGATGTTTTGAAACTTGGAGGTAGCCCCATGAAACGATTTCTGTTTGCGTCGCTCTCTATTGCAGTTTCCATGACCGCATTTGCGCAGACCAACCCGCCGCGCGAGCCGGCGCCTGTCGACACAGTCAGTGTCACCGGCTCGGCCCGCGTGACCACGACGCCGGACCGCTTCTCGTTCAACGTCGCAGTTCAGACCATCTCGCCGACGGTAGAGGAGGCGGTGAACGAGAACAACGCGAAAGTTGCCGCCGTCATCGCCGCGCTGAAGAACGCCGGCGCGAAGCCGGACGAGATTCAGACCTCGAACTTCTCGATCTTTCCACAGCAGGATTACAGCCAGCAGCAGCAAGGGAAGCTTCCGCGACTCCTCGGCTACCAGGTTTCGAACAGCATCACGGTCACGAAGAAAGAGATCGCCAGCGCCGGCAAGCTGCTGCAAGCGGCGATCGCCGCGGGCGTCAACCAATCATCCGGACTGTCATTCTCCGTTTCCGATCCGGCCCGCGGACGCGATGAAGGTCTGCGCGCTGCCTTCGCCGACGCGCGCGCGAAAGCCACGCTCCTCGCGCAAGCCGCCGGCCGGACGCTTGGTCCAGCCATGGCCATCACCGAGGGAGGAGCATCGACTCCGCAGCCGCGTCCATTCGCCGGAGGCCGCGTCATGGCCGCGCAGGCAGTGTCCGAGGTCCCGGTGGAGAGCGGATCGGAAGAGCTGGCGTTTACGGTGTCGGTGGTGTTTGCGATGAAGTGAGCCCTTCACGCGGAGCGCAGGTTTTCTCCGCTCCTCCGCGTCTCCGCGTGAACCGTCTCCCCTCGCTAATCGCCGGAAATGAGGTTCCCAAGAACGTCCCCAGCCAGCCCGCCCAACCCCTTGGCCTCATCCCGCCGCCCCCCAGCCGCCGCCATCAAACGGTTCGCCAGACGACTGAACGGCAACGTCTGCAGAACCACATGTCCCGGTCCCGTCAGTGTCGCGTAGAAGAGTCCTTCGCCGCCGAAGAGCGCGTTGCGGAATCCGCCGACGAACTGGATGTCGTAGTCGACCGTCTCCGCCATCGACACGATGCATCCCGTATCGACGCGCAACTGCTCGCCGGGCGCGAGGTTGAACTCGATCATGTTGCCGCCCGCGTGCAGGAAGACGAGGCCGGTCCCGCTGATCTTCTGCAACAAAAATCCCTCGCCGCCGAACAGGCCCGCGCCGAACTTCTTCGTGAACGCGACGGTCAGATCGATGTTGCCGATCGCGCAGAGGTACGCGTTGCGCTCCGCCAGGATGGTGTTGCCGTTCAACTGAATCGGGATGATCTTTCCCGCGATTGGATTGGCCAGGGCCATGTGCGCGGAAGCCCTGTCGCAGCGGAAGACGCTCATGAACAGCGATTCGCCGGCCAGGAACTTGCGCATCAGTCCTTTCATCAGTCCGCCCTGCATGCGCGCCTGCAGATCGATCCCCGGACCCATGTACAGCATCGCGCCCGCCTCGGCGTACAACTCTTCGTTCTGATGCAGTTCAATCTGCAGCGCCTGCATCACGTCGCCGACGATCTTGTATTCCATGCGTCCTCCGTTGGCGCGCGATTGTAGCGTCGCCTCTGCCAGAATGCGCTGCGTGCCGCGCACCGAATCGCAGCCGCTGCTTGACGTCCTGGCGGCGCTCTATCCCGACTCCTCGCGAACCACGCTGCGGCAGTTGCTGCAGAACGGACGCGTGCGCGTCAACGGCGGCACGGAGAAGGACGCGAAACTCGTCATCGATCCCGACGAGATCGTTGAGGTCATGGCGCGCTCCGACCAGCGCGTCCTCCCGCCCGGCATCGCCATCCTCCACGAAGACCGCGACGTGATCGTCATCCTCAAATCACACGGACTGTTGACTGTCGCCACCGAGCGCGAGCGCGAAGCCACGGCCCAGGCCTATCTCAACGAATACCTCGGCAGCGCCGGAGAGGAGCGCATCCAGGTCGTGCACCGCCTCGACCGCGACACGTCCGGAGTGCTCGTGTTCGCCAAGAACTTCTTCGCCCGCGAGCGGCTGAAGGAACAGTTCATGATTCACAGCGCCGAACGGATTTACGTCGCCATCATCGAAGGCGTGATCGAGCCGAAGGAGGGGACGATCGAATCGAATCTCCTCGAGCAGCGCGATTTGAAAATGGTCAGCGTCGACACGCACCCCGACGCGAAACACGCCATCACGCACTACCGCACGATCGACACGAAAGGCGCTCATTCGATGCTCGAAGTGACTCTGGAGACCGGCCGGAAAAACCAGATCCGAGCGCATCTCTCCGAAGCCGGCCATCCCGTCGCAGGCGACAAAATGTACGGCGCCAAAACCAATCCCCTCGGCCGCCTCGGCCTCCACGCCAAACTCCTCGGCTTCGATCATCCGACGACGGGGAAGCATCTGGTGTTCACGGCCGCATTGCCGAAGCAGTTTCGGAGTCTGTTCTCGTAGCGCCGCCTGGCGCGCTTCCTCAAAACGCCGGAGGCGTTTCGAAAGGTAGCCGGTGGTCTCGCGCTTCGCGCGCGACCACCGGAAAATCGCCGGCAACCGGTCACCGACCCCGGCGGGGTCGCGGATCAAATACCAGACGGCGTGAATTCCCTCCGCGACCGCTGCCGCGGTCGGCTACCATCGCGCGATCGTGAACCGGTGGTCGCTCGCTTCGCTCGGACCACCGGCTACCGTACGAGCCGCCTCCAGCGGCTTTCGCGCCGCTGACGCGGCAAGTTCCGAGAGTTTGCGTTTCGTCTAAACGAAACTCACCGCCAACTTCGATCCCTCTTCGCGATGGATCGTGTCGACGAAGCGAATGCTGTTCGTTTTCAGCGACATGAACAGCGACGAGGTCCTGATGCCGCCGCCGAAGAAGCGGACGCCGCGCAGGAGGTCGCCGTCGGTGACGCCGGTGGCGCAGAAGATGATGTCGTTGCCGGAGGCAAGTTCGGAAGTGTCGTAGACCTTTTCGCCGTCGACGTAGCCCATCGACTTCAGACGCTCCTCCTGCCATTTCTCCAGCGGCTTGAGGCGGCCTTGCATGCGTCCGTTCAAACAGCGCATCGCGGCGGCCGTCAGCACACCCTCGGGCGCGCCGCCGATGCCCATCGCGGCATGGATTCCTGTGCCGCGCACCGCGGCGGCGATGCCGGCGGAGAGATCGCCGTCGGTGATCAGCTTGATGCGTGCGCCGGCTTCGCGGATCTGCGCGATCAGATCGTGATGACGTTCGCGGTCGAGGACCACGATCGTCAACTCATCGACATCGCGCTGAAAGGCCTCGGCGATCTGATTGAGGTTCTCTTCGACTGAATTGTTCAGATCCACATAGTCGGCCGCAGTCGGGCCGACCACGATCTTGTCCATGTAAACGTCGGGCGCGTTCAGCAGGCCACCCTTTTCCGCCGCCGCAAGCACCGCGATCGAATTCGCAGAGCCGGTTGCGCAAAGGTTCGTGCCTTCGAGCGGATCGACGGCGATGTCGATCTCGGGATAAATCTCGCCCTCGGTCCAGCCGCGGCCGAGCGGCTCGCCGACGTAGAGCATGGGCGCTTTGTCGCGTTCGCCCTCGCCGATGACGACCGTGCCGCGCATCTTGAGCCGGTTCAGCTCCTCACGCATCGATTCGACGGCCACCTGGTCGGAGTACTTCCGTTTGCCGTAGCCCATCGTGCGCGCGGCAGCGATGGCCGCTTTTTCCGCGACACGCAAAAAACCGATCTCGAGACTGGATTCCATGACGCTCCGTTCGTAGCGAAATTTGGAGGCGCGACTCTAGCAGAATATCGATGCCGTCATCAGTGCGTGTCCACCGCCAGCGCGCGCACTTCCTCGTGATGAATGCGCCCGCCGAGGAGGGCCGTGCGTCCGGCGACGGAGAGGGACCAGGCGATGAGGATTGCGATGACGATCTCCAGCCACCGAGGACGCGTACCGCGGCGGTGGCCGATGAAGAGCGCGATGATGGCGACGACGCCCGTTATGCATGAGGAGATCACACAGAAGTTCGCCGCTTGGTCGTGCTCTTTGATGAGAGTCTTGTCGAGGCCCGCAATCGGCGGATTCGCGTGCGACACGAAATCTGCGGCTTGGTCGCCAGTCAGATCAGAGGCGATCGCGCCGAGCGCCGCGATGATGCAGATGACGAATGCGGCGGTGACGAATTCACGCCGCTTTCTGATCAGTCCGAAGAGCACCAGACAGAATGCGAACAGCTCGCCGTACAGCGGCGAGTGATTGATGGCCAGATGGACGTGAACGGCGCTGAAATCCATCGGCGAACGATACGACGGTTCGCATCGGCTGTCACCCGCGGCGTAGCGCCGGCGGCTCGGTAGCGCTACGAAGAAAGCCCGCGCACTTCACCGTCGGCGAAGCCGGCGCAAGAACCGTAGCCCACGGCTTCGAGCCGTGGGAACCTCCGTTCGCGCGAAATTGTGAGCCCGCTTGAGCGGACGAAAGAAAGCTTTCTCTCGCCCGTCAAGACGGGCTCGCAAGATTCACAAATCTCTTGACCCCCACGTGAACGTGGGGGCTACGGTCCTTACGCCGGCTACGCCGGCGTCTATTGAGGGACGGTCGCTACATCCCGCGCGGCGCCATCGCACGCACCTCGGCTTCCATCTCCGGCCCGAACTCGGTCCGGATCTCCGAGAGCCACCCCGCCAGCAGCTCCTTCAGAACGTTGCGCATCGCCGCGGGGTAGTCGGACGTCCCCGACGCGATCACATTGTTGAGCAGTTGATCGAAATCGATGCGCGCTTCGTTGACGAGGTTCATCCCTGCCAGGTGCGGAAGCGTTTGCGGCGACATGCGCACTACCACGCGGTCCATGAAATCGTAGATGTGATCGCCGATGCGTTGGAATACGATTCGGAAGATGCTTTCGAAGATGCGGTTGTAGCGCTCCACGAACGCTTCCAGTTCGTACTCCGTCTCCTCCGCCGCTCGCTGTTCGTTGACGGTGCTCTCGGCTGCCTCGGCGATCAAGTTGACGCTCATCAGCGCCCAGACCGTTCGGCAGGTGATGAAGTTCGAGAGATAGCTGCGCGCACAGATCTCCTCGATCGTGCCCGGATCGCTGAGCAGGTTCAGCACGTGACTCTCGTCATCCGTCAGCTCGATCGCGTACGTGCGCATGTCGGCGCCGGGAACCTGTTGCAGGATTCGGTCAACGCGAGCCACGCCGCGCGAGATCAGCGACCAGTACTCGATGGCTTGCACGCCGTCGAGGATCAAGCGCTCCGTATTCAGTGGCAGCGACACGATCTCGGGCGGAAACTCGTCGCTGAATTCAACCGTGTAGCTGCCGGTGCGGTAGCGGATCGCGTTGAGCACGATCGCATTGGCCTGGCGTTCCAGCGCGCGCATCAGTCCGTCGGGATCGAGGTAGCCAAGTTCGCACAGTAACGCGCCGATGCGGCGCTGGACGACCAAGCGATCCATGGCGTGGTTGTACTGCTGGAGCGTCAGCTCGCCGCTGCGCAGAAGGATTTCGCCGAGACCCATGTCGTGGTCCGAGCTGGAGGCGAAAACGATGCGGCCCTCATGAAAATAGATCGCATCGCTGCGTCCGATCGCCTCCAGCGACACGATGCCGGTCTCGCCGCTGCGGACCAGCGAGCGGAAGAGATCGGGCACGGTCGTCTCCGCGAGCGTTCCCTGAATACTGAGGCTGTCGGACATGCGCGGGATTTTATATGCAGCCACTCATGTAAAATAACCAAACGCATGGTCCGCAACACCGCTCTCATCATTCTCACAGCGCTTCTCGCCACCCCGATCTTCGCCGCGGCTCCACCCGCGCAGCCGAACGATCGCGAGTGGGGGCAGCTCAGCACTGACTATCAATGGATCGAGACGCTGCGGAAGGCGCAGCCGCTGCCTCCTGCGAATGCGTCGCGCAAGCAGATGCTGGAGCTTGTCCTCGAGAATCAAAAGAAGCTCGAACCGACCTACGTCCCCTTCATGGACAAGGTCCGCGAGTATTTCGACCGTACCCACGATCCGCGCGCCGGGCAGGTACTCGCGCGCGAAAAAATCATCATGGGCGACGAGTACATGCAGTACCTCTCGCGCTACGACAAAGCGCTCGAGTTGTACCGCGCCGCCGTCGAGCTCGACCCGAACAACGCCGACGCGAAGAAGCGCGTGGAGATGGCCGAAGGGCGCCGCTTCGTCTCGATGACCGCGTTCGCGAACGTCAAGACCGGCATGAAAGAGGATGCCGTTCGCGGCCTCGTCGGCTTGCCGCGCGAGGACTGGATCAAGCAGGTTGTGCAGAACGGCCGCGTCTACTCCGTATGGATTTATCCGAAGGAAGACGGAGGCGCCTCGGCCATCTACTTTGACAACGGTGTCGTCTATCACACAAACTGGAACGCTGCGGCGCCGCCTGCGCCGCAAGCTCAGACCAGGTAACGGGAGGGTGTGCAATGGTGTCTGACGAGGTCCTCATCGACGATCAATCTCACTACGAAGTCTCACTCACAGCCGGACAGGCCTTCGTCGCCTTCGTTCTGCTGCTGCTGTCGCTGGCCGCGTCCTTCGCGTTCGGCCTGATGATCGGCAAAGGCCAGGCGGATGAACGCCTGGTCGTTCGCAAAGAGCCCGCCGTCATCAACGAGGGGAGCGTCATCGCCTCGAAGAAAAATGACAGCAAGCTCGTCGACCTCGGCGTCGGCAACGACGATTTCAAAGCGCCACCACCGGCCACGACTTCCGCCGCGCCCGCGCCCGCGCCGGCGATCACCGAAGGCACGATCACGCCGCTGACGGAATCCGCTCCAGCGCCGATCACGGCCACCGCGGCTCCGATCGTCGAGGCTCCGAAGCCCGCGCCGAAACCTCCGGTCGTTGTCGCACCAGTCGCGACTGGTCCCGCGTACGCGCAGCTTCTCGTCACCAGCGATCAGAAAACCGCCGATGCCCTCGCCGCAAAAGCAATCGATCACGGCTTCATGACCACGTACGTCGAGCGCGCCGGCACGTCGTTCAAAGTGCGCGTGAAGTTCAACTCGGAAGCCGAGGCGCGCGCGAGCGAAGCGAAACTGAAAGAGGTCTCGAAGGACGTCTGGATCGTGAAGTGACGGCCAGGGCGATCGAGGCCCGCCTTCGTTCATTGGCTGACGCAACGATCGCCGAAGGGCATCTTCGCTTCTTCAAATGCGGCCCCGGTCAGTACGGCGAAAGCGACGCCTTCCTCGGCATCAACGTTCCGACGTTGCGGACACTGTCGAAAGAGTTCACGCCGGCTCCCGTTGCGGATTTGATCGTGTTGCTCCAATCGCGCTGGCATGAAGCGCGGCTGCTGGCGCTGATGATTCTCGTCCGCAAATACGAGCGCGAAACCGAGGTGCGCGACGAGATTTATCGCCGCTACCTCGCGAACACGCCTCGCATCAACAACTGGGACCTGGTCGACGCCTCGGCGCCAAACATCGTCGGCGCGCATCTCCTCGAAGGCCATCGCGCGCCGCTCTACGCTCTGGCGCGATCCGAATCGCTATGGGAACGCCGCATCGCGATCGTCGCGACGCAGCACTTCATCCGCCACGACGATTTCGACGACACGCTGCGCATCGCCGAAATCCTTCTCGACGATCGCCACGACCTGATCCACAAAGCCTCGGGATGGATGCTCCGCGAAGCCGGCAAGCGCGACCGGGCGCTGCTCGAACGCTTTCTCCGCAAACACGCGAAACGAATGCCGCGCACGATGCTCCGCTACGCGATCGAGCGGTTCCCGCCGAAACTACGCGCGCAGTACATGGCGCGATAGACGACTGCGTTTCGATTAACTACGCGCCCGCCGGCGAAGCCGGCGTAAGAACCTGTAGCCCACGCTTTCAAGCGTGGGGTAACGGATCGTGGCGGAATCGTGAGCCCGCCTTGGCGGGCGAGAGAAAGCGTTCTTTCGCCCGTTAAAACGGGCTCACAAATTCGCGCGATCCCGCTAACCCCAGTTAAAACTGGGGGCTACGCATGTTGAAAGCACGCCCCTTCCTGAAGGTTTGGAGTTGACGAAACCCGAACGACAGGAAGGAGCGGCAGCCATGAAAAATCAGGCGGTTCAGTATCTCGCGATGGATGTTCATCAGGCAACGGTTGTGGCGACTGTGCGAAACGAGCAGGGTGCAATCACGATGAAAGCGACGGTGGCAACGGAGGCAAGAGCGATCCTCTCACTGGTGCGAGCGGTCGGAGCGCGAGTGATGGTTGCCTTCGAGGAAGGGACGCAGGCGCAGTGGCTGCACGATTTGATTGAGCCGCATGCTGAGGGCGTGGTGGTGTGCAACGTTCGCGGGAAGAGCGAGCTGACAAACAAGAGCGACCGGAGCGACGCGGATGCGCTCTCCGAGTTGCTGCGGCTGGGAGCCTTGAAAGCGGTCTATCACGGCGCACCGAGCATGCTCACGCTCAAAGAACTTGTCCGAAATTACAACGCCGTGGTGCAGGACGCGACGCGGGCGATGCTCCGGATCAAGGCACTGTTCCGTGCTCGAGCGATTCCAACGCCGGGAACTTCCATCTACAGAGCGAGCGATCGTGCGGGCTGGCTCGATCAGCTCACCAACCCGGGAGCGCGCGTGCGCGCCGAATCTCTATTCAAGCAACTCGATCTACTGCGCGAACTGCGGCCGAAGGCGAAACGGGCCATGATCACCGAAGCGCGGAAGCAGTCAGGATGGAGGCCGATTCGATCCATCCCCTTCCTCGGCGACGTACGCACGGCCCAGCTGATGGCCATCATGGCCACACCACATCGTTTTCGTACGAAGAGAAACGTCTGGCCGTACGCCGGCTTGGCTGTGGTGACGCGATCGAGTGCCGATCAAGAGTTCGCCGGCGGCAAGCTTCGCCGGCGGAACCGGCCGCCTCGAACGCGCGGTCTGAACCGCAACCACAACCCGATGCTCAAGTCGATCTTCAAAGGAGCAGCCAACTCAGCGGCAGTCAAGCCAGGACCACTCAAAGGCATTTACGAGGCGTGCATTGCACGCGGGACCAAGCCGGACCTGGCCAAGGTCACCCTGGCCAGAAAGATTGCCTCGATCGCCTTGCGGCTTTGGAAGAAAGGAGAGCTCTGGGATCCAAATTGACGATGCAAACGACATAGCGCTCGGCTGACCACGACCGAGAGTGCGGGCAATCCCGTCTCGATGTTCAACGTCAGATCCGAGCCGATGGTTCGAGGGGAAGTCTCATCAAGAACCGTCGCCTGGCCAGCAGTGTTCGCCAAGGCACTCGGGCTACCACAGGCCCCCTCGTATGACCAGCACAAGCGTCAGGCCGCGTACGCGCGAGTCTCAGATAGAACCATGGTCGACACCCACAAAGTGATCGCCGTCTTGCTTGCAATCGTCTCAACTGGATCAACCAAGAACATCGACGATGAGTTCAAAGCGAACCACTGCACCGCCCGCCCCTAAGCGCTCACGATCGTCCTCTTCGGGTCGGAAGGGGCTGATTGCAAAAACAAACGAAAAGCAATCAGCAAAGAAGAGAACTACCCTTGACAATCTCTTTCATAGAACGGTTCTTGACGGCGGCTGACGCCGCCGAGGACTTCGCGAGCGCTTGCATTAAGGCTTCACGCATGGCAGTACGCGCGTTTCGGTGCCGCCCGCGTAGACTCCGACAAGCGCGCCGATCGTCTTCGCGAGAAACGTCGGCGCGACCTCGTCGCTCCATGTTCCTTCCGCTATCCCTCGGCCGAAGAGGAGCAGTGGGACGTGTTGATCGTCGTCGACGGCCTGGCCGTGCGTGGTGCCGTTGTCGCCGTTCGAGTACTTCCAGATGTAGCCGGGCTTCAGCGTGACGAGGACGTCGCCGCTGCGGTCGGCGCGGAAGGAAAGGCGCATCGCAGTTTCGATATCCGACGAGTTCGGATCGACGGCGATCAGATCGCTACTGGTGAACGCGGTGCGGATGCCGCGGATCTGTTTCGCGGCATCGCGCAGCGCGCGCTTCACGCGATCGCTATCGAGATGCGCGGCCGCCAAGCGGGGCCAGTTCAAGTACAGCGCCGGCTCTTCGAAGTAACTCACCAGTGCGTCGGTGACCGGCGTCTTGTCGGTGACTTTGAGTCTGAGGTTCTTGGCGGCGAGCTTCTCGAGTTGACGGCGGTCCGGCGCGAGGTCCGCAAACGTCGCGTTCTTTTTGGGATTCTGGAAATCGACGCGGCCGGCGTCGCGTCCAAGGTCGCGCGCAACCTCGGGGATCGATTGCACGCCGTGATCAGCCGTAATCGCCACGGTGTAGCGTCCGCTGAATTTCTGATCGAGCCAGTTGAAAAATTCTTCGAGCTGGCGATCCGTGCGCATGACGGAGTCGGCGACTTCGAGCGAATCGGGACCGTAGGCATGGCCGAGGTAGTCCTGCGAGGAGAGGCCGACGAAGAGGAGATCGGGCGCTGCGTCGTCCGTGCCGAGGTGCTCGTCGTCGATGATGCGCTCGGCGAAGGCGATGACGAGATCGTTGCCGAACGGGGTGAACGTCAACTCATCGATGTTCGTGATCGGGTGCGGAAACTCCACGCCGAGGTTGCCGTGCCTGGTCTTGTATTTGCGAAGCGAGACGGGATCGTGCGTGAGACGCGCGAGGTCCGTGGTCGGGATGAACGTTGATTGCGTCCATTCGTGATGCTGCGTCAGGACCGCGGGCACCGAGGGGTTGAATGCATTCAACATCGTCCGGTTTGCGTGGTAGTAGCTGCTCGACGTGAAGCCTGGCATCTTCGGATCGAACCAGTACGCGGTTGTCGCTTTGCGTCCGGCCATCAAAATCGCAGCGCGATCCTTGAGCGCGACGCCGATGACTTTCGATCCCGCCACTTTCTCCTGCAACCGGTCGCCGAGCGAGTCGGAGTCGAGATTCAGCGGCGAATACCCGCCGACGACACGCTTGTCCTCGGCGCAGTAAACCGGCGTCGCGGTGGTGCGATCAAGCCATGTGTTTGCGACGATGCCGCTGCGCGCGGGCACGTGTCCCGTTCCAATCGCGGCGTGTCCGGGACCGGTGTACGTGACGGCGTACGGATACAACGCGCGCGTGAAATTCGCGCCGTGCTTGATGGCGCGATTGAATCCGCCGTCGGAGAGGTAGGGCGCGAATCTGGTCAGGTACTCGTAGCGGAATTGGTCGACGGAGATGACTACGATTAGGTCGGGCGGCTTCGCGCTCAGCGGGAGGGCGATTACTAGGAGGAGGATCGTGCGCTTCAGCATGGTGGGCATCTTAAGGGAGACGGTTCACGCGGAGATGGGGAGAGGCGGAGGGTGGGAGGTGGTTGACGATGCGGCGGAGGCCTTCTTTTAAGGTTGCGCCGCCGAAGTTGATGAGGAGGCCGACGCTGAGATTCGTGAGGCGGAGGTAGGTGAGAAGTTGCTTCGAGTGGACGGGCGCGAGTTGCTCGATCGACTTGATTTCGACGATGACGCGCTCATCGACGAGCATGTCGAGACGAAATGCGTTGTCGAACGAAATGCCCTCGTGTTCGAAGCCGATCGTTTTCTGCCGCTCAATTGCATCCGCGATTGATGAGCGATTGCCCAAGCATGGCCTCATAAACCGATTCGAGCAAGCCCGGCCCAAACTTCCTGTGGATCTGAATCGCGACATCGACGATCGCGCCCGTAATCTCGTCCAGTTCATGCATAGTCTCTCTCCGTTTTTCTCCGCCTCTCCGCGAACTCCGCGTGAAAACGTTCCCTCGGAATCCTCGCGATAGCAAGAAACTCCACCATTGGTAGGATCACCGGCATGGTCAAGAAGACGACTAACCAGCAAACAACCACTCCTCAGCTCGAGGCGCTCAGGAAAGGTCAAGCGAAGAAGCGGTCGACCGTCGATCCGTCGCACATCCTCGACAAGGCCATTTACCAGCTCTGGGACACCATCAACGATCTCGATCAGATTCAGCCTGAGCGGGTCGAGCATTACCGCGTGTCGGTGTTCGGGAGCTCGCGGATTCAGCGTGGCGATCCCATTTACGACCAGGCCAAGAAACTCTGTTACGAGCTGTCGCGGCTTGGAGCGGACATCGTTACCGGCGGCGGTCCGGGACTGATGGAGGCGGCCAATGCAGGGGCGATGGAAGGGCAGACCGAGAGTCATTCGCGTTCGTTCGGACTGGCCATTCATTTGCCCACCGAGGAGTCGGCGAACGCGTTTGTGAACAAGGTGTTCCGGCACCGGACATTCTTTTCACGGCTGCATCACTTCATCCGGCTCTCGTCCGCATTCATCGTTTTGCCGGGCGGCATCGGAACGGCGCTGGAGCTGTTCATGGTGTGGCAGTTGATTCAGGTCAAGCACGTCACCGAGCATCCGTTGATCCTGGTCGGTACAATGTGGGGCGGTCTGATCGACTGGATCAACGAGTCGATGATCACGCGCGGGCTGGCCAGTCCGCAGGATATGAACGCGGTTTCGGTGGTGGCATCGTACGAAGAGGCCATTCCGATCATCCGCGCGTCATACGAACGTTACATTCAGGAGAAGACGAATGCCCACGAAGGAACAGGTTCTCGACGCGCTTAAAGGCGTCAAATTTCCAGGACTCTCGCGCGACATCGTGTCGTTCGGGTTCGTCCATGACGTCAGCGTCGAGGGCGGCAACGTCTCCTTCACGGTGCGCTTTCAGACCGAGAACCAGAACGCGGCCACGCAGATCAGCAAGGATGCCGAGGTGGCGGTGAAGGCCGTCCCCGGAGTCGAGAGCGTGCGGATGCACGTCGACGTCGGTTCGCGCTCCGCCGCCGGACCGCAAGGCGGCCCGCCGCCGGCGCAGATTCTGTCGGGAGTGAAGTACAAGATCGCCGTCGCGTCAGGCAAAGGCGGCGTCGGCAAATCAACCGTCTCCACGAACCTCGCCCTCGCGTTGCACGCCCTCGGCTACAGCGTCGGGATGCTCGACGCCGACATCTACGGACCTTCGCAGCAGATGATGCTCGGGATTCACGGGCGGCCGCAGATCGACGAGACCGATGAAAAGATCCTGCCGATGGAGAACCACGGCGTGAAAACGATGTCGCTCGGCCTCATCACCGATCCCGATACGCCGGTGATCTGGCGCGGGCCGATGGTGATGAAGGCCCTCGATCAATTTCTCAGCGACGTGAAGTGGGGCACGCTCGATTTCATGATCATCGATCTCCCTCCCGGCACCGGCGACGCGCAATTGACGCTGACGCAGAAGGTGCCGCTGTCCGGCGCGGTGGTGGTGACCACGCCGCAGGATGTGGCGTTGATCGATGCCCGCAAGGGGCTGGCGATGTTCCGCAAAGTCAATGTTCCCGTCCTCGGCATCATCGAGAACATGAGCTACTTCATCTGCCGCCATTGCGGAGAACGCGAAGAGATCTTCGGCCACGGAGGCGGCCGCAAGACCGCCGAGCTCCTCGGCGTCCCGTTCCTCGGTGAGATCCCGATCGATCCAAAAGTCGTCGTCGGCGGCGACAGCGGCGAGCCGATCTTCGTCCTCGATCCGTCGTCCGCCGCGGCGGAGGCGTTCCGGAAGCTGGCGGAGACGGTCGTGCAGCAGGTGGAGTCCGGTCACGCCGGACACACGCATGCGCCAGGCGAGCCGGCTCACGCACATTCGTAGTCGTTTCCTACAACGCCCGCTTACGGATCAGGCGCTGTCACCACGATTTGGCCCGACATCGCTGGCTGATGCATCACGCAGTAGAAGGGGAACACGCCCTCGTCGTGGAATGTCATCACGAATGTTGTTTTCGAGAGCGGCGCGAACTTCGTCTGCAACAGCACCTTGTTCTTCGGATCGGTGAGCATGAAATCGTGCTCGTCGTCGGGCTGAAGATTCCAGAAGGTGATCTGCGTTGGTTGGTCGCGCCGGACGGCGAAGACGTCCGGTGAAAACGCGTAGACCTCTCCGAACTGCTTCACTGTCTGCGCTGGACCTGTTTCCTTGATCGCGACGCCGACGGTCAGCACGATCACACGCGCGTTGGCGATGCCTGTGCGGGCGATCGTGACGCCGTGTTGCCGCGGAGAGCAGGCGAGCAGCAGGATGGACGACAGCATCAATCGCTTCATCCGCGCATCGTGACAAATCAAGCCGGCCGTGTCGATTCTGGCGGCGAATTGCCCGCGCTTGGGATTGCCGCGTTCCAATCGCTGCGCTGCCGGCGGAATGGAAGCAGCAGAATCCTGCCGAATGTCACGTCGCGCGGATCTTGATACGCCGGTACGCCGATCACGATCTGCTCCTGCGGTACGTCGAGGCGCATCGTCCGATGCAGGTAGTCCCACGCCGACAGGAGACTCGACCAGTTACTGTTCGTTTCGTCGCGCCGGTCGGAGTGATGGATGCCGTGCATTCGCGGCGTGACGATCATCCGCACCAGCAGACGTTCGAAATGCGGCGGGAGCCGCACGTTGCTGTGATGAAAAATGATGGAGGCGAAGAGGATCGTCTGCCACAGCCAGAGCGTCGGCGAATCGACGCCGATGAGGATCATTTGGAACGCGCGCACCGGGACCGACAGCGCCAGCTCGCCGAAGTGAAACCGCAGCGCGGTCGAGGCATCGAGGTCACGGTCGATGTGATGTACGAGGTGAAAGCGCCAGAAGAACGGGACACGGTGACTCGCCCAATGCCACCACCAGAGCGTGTAGTCGAGCAGGACCACGGCCACCAACGTCTCGATCCAGCGCGGCCACTGCACGAGTTGCATCAGGCCGATGCGCTCCCGCACGATCCACGACGCCACCGGCTGCAGCAGCGGCGCCTGCACGAGCGACATCAGCGCCAGGGAAATGCCGCCAACGGAGAGATTACGAACGATGCGGCGGACTTTCGATTCGACGGTGCGGCGAAGTGGGGCGAAGCGTTCGGCGACGATCATCGAAGCGACGCCGATGACGATGACGTCGGCGGTGATGACCACAGGCGCAACTCCAGCGGCGTTCTCGATCAATTCGCTCATTCTGCATCGCGGTAACGTCACTTGTGCATCGAATGCATGTCATGCATGCCCGCGCCTTGACCGCGCACGCGCAGGAAAACGTAGAACGAGTGCGGGTTTCCGTAGTACGGCTTGATGGCGCCTGGAATCGAATAGGCGGTGACGTTTGCACCGACGGCGCCGGCGATGACGCCTGTCCGGATGACGTCGCGCGAGTAGCCAATCGTCAACGCCTTGATGCGAAAGGCACCGCTGCTGATCGCGAGCGGTACGTTCTGTCCGGCGAACAATTCATCCTTGTCGACGATCTCGGCGCGTCCGGTCACGTAGTTCGTTCCGGCAAACTGGAGCACCGACTCCGCCAGAATCGAGCTGCCGCCTTTCCCTTCGCTCTTCCGGTTGTGACCGAAGATGAGGCTCGTATCCCACTGTCCTATCGTTTGGCCTAGCGTTGACGCCTTGCTGTACGAAACGGAGGCCGTGGTCCGCTGAATGTCGCCAGGTTCGGCCGCTTCGGGATGTTTGAGATGACCGGTCGACAGCTGCGCCGTCCAGTTTGGGGTCGGGTCGAAGGTCACGCGGGCCGCCCATGAGTCGATCTTGCCGGTGTCGATGTCCCAGCGTTTCTCGTCCGGCTCGCGGCCGTGGAAGCCGCTGACCGCGTAACCGAACATGCCGCTCTGTGCCCCGATCGTGATCACGCTTCCGGCGATGTGCGTTGAGTCCTGCACGTGATGGCTGAGCGCCGCCTGCGGGATTTCTGACGCAGAAGCGCGATGCGGATAGGCGACCGGACCGAGTGCCGGATCGCCGAAGGGCGCGGCGTAGATGTAGCCGATGGTCGTATCCGTCAACGGATGTGCGTACTCGGCCGCAACCTCCATGAAGAAATCGTGCGGATGCTGCGCATCGATGATCGGACGGCCGCCGGTCGTTTCGCCGGTCTGGAACAGCTCCGGATACTTTTTGCCGACGGTGAGCGGCTCGAGGCTGAGCATCGATCGCAACATGAGGTGGCCGCCGCCAAGCGGGCGGTCCGCCATGCCCATGATCCAGTTGGTGGAGAAGAGCTTGTCGTCGCCACGCGGTCCGGACTGCACGACCTGATTGACGAAGGCGAGCCCGTGCAGCATGAGCATCCAATCGCCGTATTGCGTCATGGACATGTGCATCGGCGCCGCCGCCGGATTCATGCTCGTGCCGGAGGCCTGACGCATGAGAAAGTCAGCGGTCGTGTCGGTCGTCATCTTCATCCCCGGCATGTCCGGCATGCCGTGCACAGGCTTCGCTTGCGGCGTAGCTGCAGGATGTTCCATGCCGGCGTGCTCATGGCTTTGCGGCATGGACTGCACGTCATGTCCGGGTGCTCCCGTTTCCTCGGCCGGCTTTACATCGGTGAGCCAGTACGCGCCGGCGGATTCGTGCAGCGTAGCGGCGATCTTCGCGCCATTCTTCGGAAGCGATGTGACTTCTTGCCCGCGAACCTCATACGGCATCGTCATCGCGCCCATCAAGCCCGGAATTGCCCCGTGCGAGACGGTGAGCTGATTGGTGGACGTTTCCCGGTTCACAATCGTGCCGGTGAGCGACCCTGTTTTCTCGCTTGCCATGACCGGCAACGCGAGAGCGAAAACAAACAGCAGAATGCATATGGTGAAGCGCTTCATGGAAACTCCCCTTTGAATTGCGCGGCTACCGCGCGCTAGCGTGACTGAGCGAGGAGACGACGCACAGCGGTCAAGCGGGAAACAGCTTGCGCGCGCGTCGGAGGCGGGACGATCAGATGAGGAAGGTGACGATCAGCAGGTGCAGGCCGACGTCGCGATCACATCGCACTGCGCCCAAAGAGATGAAGTCGCGGTACGCCGTGATGCGGTTTCTCGCGATCGCTGACGACGACGCGGTCATGGCGAGGTGGAATGTCCGTGGCGCATCCGTAGCCATCCGCGGCGCCGGCTCCTGCTTCTTCGACGCGGGGACCTGCTGCTGCGGCGAACCATGTTGCTGGCCGGTCATCACGCCGATGGCGACATGACAAAGAGGGATGGCCTTGTGAAGGTAGGCGTGGAACGGCAGGACGCAACAGCCGAAGATCCACACAACGGATGTGAGGAGCGGAACAGTCGCTCCAACAATCCAGGCGGTGGCAATCGCGGCGCGTCTCATCGTCGATTGCGTAACCGTGCGGCCACCGGAAGCGTTCCCGTTGTTAGAAACTCTTGTGAACGCCGGCCAGATAGTTCACTTTCGACGTGAGCTGCAGGCCGTTGACGTGCTGATAAACCGGCAGCTGCACGAATCCGTAGATCGACGTCTTCCAGCCGAGGAGTAGCCGCACGCCGGGACTCAGGTAGAGGTACCGCGCGCCGGTCAGGTCGCGATTTTCATCCGTTTGACCGACGTCGTCCTTGCCCGACATGCGGCCATTGATCTGGCCGAGGAGATGAATGGTGCTCGTGAGCGGATATTCGGTTCCGGCGTTGAGCTGGAGTTCGTGACCGCGGCGGTAGTCGTGCGTCCCGCGGCCGTTCAAACGTCCGTTCAGCGCAATGAAGAACGGAATGAGCGTCGTATGACCCATCTCGCCCTGCAACGCAGTGTCGCGGAGAGTGCCGGACTGGAAGCTGACGCCCAGCAGCGCGTCGGTCGAACCCGTACCTGGCACGATCGTCACTTCAGCATCCTCGCCGGTGCTGCCGGTTTCCCGCTTTGAGCCGGTGGGTAGTTTCACTCCGCCGGTGAGCCACAGCGACGAATGATCGAGGGAGTCCGAAGCGAAGAGGCGAATGCGGCCTTGCACGGTGGCGTCGCCCGCATCCGCGAAGTTCCACCGTTCGATGCGCGCGTTTTCTTCGTCGAAATGCTCATGCGAACGCGAGACGTATGGCAACGTCACCGCCATTTGAAAACGCTCGTTTAACGAATAGTTCAGTTGAAGCGTGGTCAGGCGGTTGATGGTGCGAATCTCATCGTGATCGGACGCGATCGCGCCGACGTGCGCGCGGCGGCTGCCGATGCGCGGCTGATCCTGATCGATGTATTGGAAAGAAAGATCGAGCGAGAATTTTCCGTCGCCGAACTGCAAGGCGTGAAGATCAATGGGACAGGACGACGATCCGCAACTCGCGCGAGCAACGTCAGGACTGAATGACAAAAGCAACAGCAGCGCACCTGCGGCAACAACGTGTCGCATGACAAGACCTCCTCGGACAAGAACGGCATGGCGGCGCGGGCAGGTCAGCCAAGCCGAGGAGGGGGTGTGACCGGAATGATTGACACGGTCGGGAGGAGGATCGTTTCCATCTCGAACACATGCTCCTGATGCGGAGCGGCTGCGATGGAGACCGCCGGTGCGAGAATCGCGCGTTGCGGTGCCGTCACCGCGGAGATCGCAGCGCGATCGCCGCTACAGGCGTTGAAACCGAACGAAGCATGTTTCTGATGCATCGGACAGGTCGCCGCGCTTTTGCAGCAGACAGGACCGGCCGGCGCGATGCTTCTTCCGCAGGACGGCGTCGTGCGGAGAACTGCTCCGCTGGCGAGGAGCAAACAGAGCGCGGCAACCCGAAGGCGATGCGTCAGCAAGCGCCGGCATTGTAACGTCGATGAGTCAGCGATTTCCTCCAGTCGGTGCGATTCGTCGCGCCGCAGTCACCATGGAATAGTGGGTATCATCGGGTGCACAGTTATTCAACGAAACGGCGGTCACGGCCGCCGCATGACAAATGAAAAAATCCTACGGCCTCTTCCTCTTCCTCTTCCTCTTGTCAGCCCCGGTTCTCTTCGCGCAGCCGACGGTGACGGCGGCTCTTCCGGCGTCCGGAGTCACGACTGGCGGCGGCTTCGTGCACATACGAGGCAGTGGGTTGCTCGGGTCTCCGCTGCTCTGTCCGGGTGTGTCGTGCGCGAACTCCGTGAAGTTCGGCGACACGTTCGCCCGCATCGTTTCGAACGGATTCAGCGAGATCGTGGCGATCGCTCCGCCGCACGCGGCCGGGAGTGTCGACGTCACCGTCAGCATCGCCGGTGTTGCGGGCCCCATCGTTTTGACGAACGCATACCGCTACCAGGGCGCTTCGATTGACGAGTTGGAACGCATCCTCCTGCCGGTTGCGGCCTCCGGCCCGGGTCCGAACGCCGCACGATTCGAAACCGAAATTCTGATCACGAACGCCGGCGACGAAGCAGTTCCGGTCAGCGGCGCCGCCACTCTTTCGCATTCAGGCATCTCGCCGCCGCCGATTCCCCGCGTTCCGCCCCACACCACCGGCACGTTTACAGACGCGTTGACTGATGCGCAGTATTTTACGGGCGCCTTCATCTATGTTCCGGCGCGTTTGGCCCGTGACGTGATCACGAAAGTGCGGGTACATGACACCTCACGCGACGCCGCCGCATTCGGCGTCGAGATTCCGGTGGTGTCCGACCTGGACTTCGCAGCGACGGTGCGGCTGGCCGGCATTCCGACAGACGCGCGATTTCGCTCCACGCTCCGCGTTTACGCGTACGACACGCGAAATTTCGGACCGGTGACTCTTCGCGTGCGAGATTCCGCCGACGGCACGTTGCTGTCGACGGTCCCGCTTGCGCTCAAGGCCCCATCCCTCGACGCAACAGACCCTTTTCCTGCCGCGGCCCAGCTATCACTCGACTCGATCATCGCGCCGCTCCGCAGCCATGCCCGCCTTCGCATCGACATCGCCGATTCCGATGCGATCCGGCCGATCTGGGGCTTCGTCTCGATCACGAACAATGAGACGCAGGAGATCACGCTCGTCACTCCGCAGGTTTCGGGTGCGGCCGTGACGCCGGAGAAAATCCCCCTCGGCTGGTGGAGCTCGGGAGTAAAAGGCGTTATCTCCACCGGCGAGGCCTCACCGAACCTCGTTTTTACAGGCGACGCGAACGCGAACGTGTACCTCGGCTGCTATCTCGGAACGTTCAAAATGCCGTCGTCGCTCGATGTGGACGGCCGCTTCAAAACCACCGGTTCGCTCGCCGGCGGAGCGGGACCGGTGCAGAACGGCGACGGCGGAACGACGTTGGATTTCGAAGGCCGTGTCGCTGACGGATGGCTCACGCTCACGGTCCGCTCCCGTTTTGGAGTCGTCACCACTGCCCACCTTCAGTTCGTGGGGTCCCAGCAGCCCGGCCCACTTCCGACGCCGTGCCCCTGACTTTCACGCGGAGACGCGGCCACGCGGAGGAGCACCGCCTCTCTCCGCGCCCCCGCGTGATCAAAAAAGCGAGAGTCCCAGCGACTGTTGCTCCGCCAGCATGTCCAGAAACCGATTCCGCGAAATCTCGCGCGCGCCGAGGGCGGCCATGTGCGGCGTGGTGACCTGGCAGTCGATCCAGGTAGCGCCGCGTTGGCGGAGGTGTTCGATCAGGAACAGCAGCGCGAGCTTCGAGGCATCCGTGGCGCGATGGAACATCGATTCGCCGGTGAAGACGCCGCCGGGATCGACGCCGTACAAGCCGCCCACGAGCTCTTCGTCACGCCACACTTCCACGCTATGCGCGTCGCCGGCGCGATGCAGCCGGGTGTATGCGGCGATGATGTCGGGACCGATCCAGGTTCCGGCCTCGTCTCCACGGGGCGAGCCGGCGCACGACGCGATGACCTGGTCGAACGCGCGGTCGATCGAGTAGGTGAATCCGCTGCGCTTCTCCGATTTTCGCAACGAACGTCCGACGTGCAACTCGTCGAAAACGATCACCGTCCTCCGCCGCGGCGAAAACCACGGCATCGTCGCCAGTTCTTCGTGCGGCCACGGAAAAATCCCGTGGCGATACGCGTCGCGCAGCGTCTCGACGCTGAGGTCATCGCCGATGGCGACGACGTCGCCACGCACGTAGCGAGGATCAGGAAAGCGCGATTTCACGGCAATTTCGTGGCGAGTGTCGCACGAGGAATTCGCGGGCTTTCGTTTGCGCGGCAGGACATCGCGGCGGCAAAAAGCGCGATCACAGCGCCAACGTTAACGCATCTCCGGCCGCGTCGACTACCACGTTGCCGCCATCCTGCAACTTGCCGAAGAGGATGGCGTCGACGAGCGGTTCCTTGATTTTCGAGTGAATCAGCCGAGCCATCGGGCGCGCTCCGAAGGCGCGGTCGTAGCCGTTTTTCGCCAGCCAGGCGCGGGCGGGCTCGGTCAATTCGAGAGTGACGTTCTTCGCGCGGAGCTGCACGCGAAGTTCGTCGATGAACTTGTCGACGACGCGTTCCGTTATTTCGAACGACAGCGGCTCGAAGGCGATCCAGGCATCGAGGCGGTTGCGGAATTCGGGCGTGAACGTGCGCTCGATGGCGCCACGCCCTTTGCCCTTGGCGCCGCTGTTGTTGCCGAAGCCCATCGAGGCGTCGCTCATCTCGCGCGCGCCGGCGTTGGTGGTCATGATCAGGATCACGTTGCGGAAGTCGGCTTTCTTGCCGTTGTTGTCGGTCAGCGTGGCGTGATCCATGACTTGAAGAAGGATCGAGAAAAGATTTGGATGCGCCTTCTCGATTTCGTCGAGCACTAACACGGCGTACGGCGTTTTCGTGATGGCGTCGGTGAGCAGGCCGCCCTGATCGAAGCCGACGTAGCCGGGCGGTGCGCCGATGAGACGCGAGACGGTGTGCGGCTCCATGTACTCCGACATGTCGAAGCGGATGAACTCGACGCCGAGACTCACGGCCAGCTGCCGCGCCAGTTCCGTTTTGCCGACGCCGGTCGGGCCGGAGAAAAGGAATGAGCCGACCGGCTTCTCCGGATGGCCGAGGCCGGAGCGGGAAATCTTGATCGCGTTAACCACCTGATCGACGGCGTGGTCCTGTCCGTAGATGGCGCGCTTCAGATCGGCGTCGAGCCCTTGCAGCCGTTCCTTTTCGGAGATGGCCACGGTGCGCGGCGGAATCTTGGCCATGCGCGCGACGACGTATTCGACGTCGTCGATTCCGATGATTGAGGCAGGGACGAGGGATAAGGGATGAGGGGACGATGTCGCGTCGGAACCAAGAGTAGAGGCAGAACTACTCGCCGTCCCTCGTCCCTCATCCCTTGGCCCTGTTCTCATGATGCGCGCGCGCGATCCCGCCTCGTCGAGCACATCGATCGCTTTGTCGGGCAGATGGCGGTCGTGCATGTATTTCGCGGAAAGCTCGGCGGCCAGTTTCAGCGCGTCGTCGGTGAAGGAGACGTTGTGATGTTTCTCGTAGTACGACTTGAGGCCCTTCAGAATCTCGATCGTTTCATCGACGCTCGGTTCGCCGATCTCGATTTTCTGGAAGCGGCGAGCCAGCGCGCGGTCGCGTTCGAAGGATGACTTGTATTCAGAATAGGTAGTCGATCCGATGCAGCGCAGCTTCCCCGAGGCGATGGCAGGTTTCAGGATGTTGGAGGCGTCCATCGTGCCGCCACTCACGGCGCCGGCGCCGACGATGGTGTGGATCTCGTCGATGAAAAGAATCGCATCCGGCTTCGCCAGCAGCGCGCTGACGACCGCTTTCAACCGCTGCTCGAATTCGCCACGATACTTCGTGCCCGCGAGGACGGCGCCCATGTCGAGCGACCAGACCACGGCATCCTTCAGCACCGCCGGAACCTCATTCTTCGTGATCTTCAGCGCCAGACCTTCGGCGATCGCCGTCTTGCCGACGCCCGGCTCGCCGACGAACAGCGGGTTGTTCTTGCGGCGGCGGCAGAGGATCTGGACGGTCCGCTCCAGCTCCGGCGCGCGGCCGATGAGCGGATCGATGTCGCCCTTTTCGGCGCGCTCGTTGAGGTTGACGGCGAAGAGCTTGAGCGGATCGCCGGTCTGCTCGGCGGCGCCTTCTCCATCGCCCACGAACGCCGGATTCGGCGCGGGGGTGTCTTTGCTGATGCCGTGCGAGAGGTACTGCAAGACATCGAGCTTGTTCACGCCCTGGCTGCGAAGCAGGTAGACCGCCTGCGAACGCTCCGCCTGATAAATCGCCGCGAGCATCTGCCCGGTATCGACTTCCTTCTGGCCTGATGACTGCGCGTGAAGCTGCGCGTACTGAACGATCCGCTGCAGCATCGCGGTCAGCACCGGCTGCACTTCGGCATCGTCCGCGAGTTGCTCGAGCGTGCGGTTCATGAAGTCGTCGAGCTGCTTGCGGAGGATGTCGACGTCGCCGCCACATGCCCGGATGCATTCGCGCACGTCGCGGTCGTGGAGCAGCGCGTAGAGGAGATGTTCGAGCGTCACGTATTCGTGGCGCCGCTTCAATGCTTCATTCAGGGCGAATTCGAAAGACTTCTGCAACTGGCGGGCGATCATGATTTGCGGGCAGTAGAACCGCGTACGAGGCGGGCGGATTTCGTCATGCCGGCTCCATGGTCGCCAGGAGCGGAAACTCCTGTTCGCGCGCCAGGGCGATGGTCTTTTCGACCTTCATCTCGGCCACTTCGAAGGTGTAGATGCCGGCCACGCCAATCCCCTGCAGATGCACGTTCAGCATGACCTGAATCGCCTGCTCCTCGGGCATATTGAAGACCGACGCCAGCACCCAGACCACGAACTCCATGGTGGTGTAGTCGTCGTTGTGCAGGAGTACTTTGAAGAGCGTAGGCTCGTCGGTTTTTTCCTCGCTCTCGGCAGCCGGCGCTTCGTCGAGCTCTGCGGAAGGGAGCATGAGAGATGTTAATCCGCCGATGACGCAGATGGGACGGAGATCACTCCGGGCTGGACTTCCACCGGCTCCGCGCCGCGCTGAAAGAGCCGCGCAGTTTTTTCGCCGAGGAGGGTGATCACATTGTTCTCGACCTGAAGGATCGAGCCCTCGCGCAGTCCGATCACCGGGCCGTCGTTCTCCTCGAGGTATTCGCGGATCCGTTCTTCGCGCGTTTCGCCACGGTGTGTTGAATGAGGATCGGGATCGAGGTAGTGCGGGTTGATCTGAAGGTCGACGAGGCCGAGCGCGGCGAACGACGGCGGCTCAACGATCGGCATGTCGTTGGTGGTCTGCATCGTCGGGGCAGCGATGACCGTTCCTGCGCTGGAGCCGAGGTAGGGGAGACCGGCGCGGACGCGGTCGCGGATCGTGGTGAGGAGGTTGCGATCGTAAAGCGTCTTCAGCAATCGGAACGTATTGCCGCCTCCGACAAAGATGGCATCCGCACGATCGAGATCATCGATGCCGATCACGTCGAGATCCATCCGGGCCAAGCGCTCACGAACTTTCGTCATGTACGCGTCGTGATCGTGCGCGGCGAAGGGCACGAACGCCACGCGCCGCGCGCCGCCGAGGAATGCACGCATGGCGGATTCGGGATGATCGAGGTAGACGTAGCCGTGGACATTCGAGGAAGAGATCAGAAGAAGGCGCATGTTGTGCGGAGTCTATGATCGCCGCCCTCCTTTTTGCTGCCGTGACGATGACGAAGCCGCTGCCGCCGCCCGATCTGAAGACGCCTCCCGCCGGCGCACAGACGAGCGCGGACGGATTGGTGTCGAAGGTGCTCGAAGCCGGAACGGCGGGCGAGCATCCGGGCGACGCTGACTTCGTCCACATCCACTACGCGGTCTGGAAAGCGAGCGACGGCTCGGTCATCGACTACACGCGGACGGAAGTCCCGACGTTCGTGGAGATGTACAAGCTGCTGCCGGGGATGCGCGAGATGTTCAAGCAGATGTCGCCCGGCCAGAAACTCCGCGCCTGGATCCCCGCATCCCTCGGCGGCGGCAAGATCAAAGAGGGCGATACGTTCGTCGTCGACGGCGAGTTGGTGGACATCGTCCATCCGCCGACGACGCCGGCCGATGTGGCCGCGGCGCCCGCGGACGCGATCAAAACTCGGTCCGGACTGGCGTACAAAATCCTGCGTCCCGGAACGGGAACGATCCATCCGAGGTCGCGCGGCAAGGTGCTCGTTCACTACAGCGGCTGGACGACGGACGGGCGGATGTTCGACAGCTCTATCGTGAAAGGCGAGCCGATGGAGTTGTCGCTCGACCGAGTTATCCCAGGCTGGACGGAAGGGTTGCAGCTGATGACAGAAGGGGAGCAGGTGCGCTTCTGGATCCCGCAGAAGCTCGCGTACGAAGGCGCGGCGGGGATGCCGTCGGGGATGCTGGTGTTCGATGTGGAGCTGGTGAAAGTTCGTTAAAGGCTTTTCACCACAGAGGCACAGAGGACACTGAGATGGGATTTCTCTGTGTCTCTGTGGTGAAATCACTCGCTCCCGATCACCCACTTCTCGTACGAATCCCCCGGCAGCTCGCGGATGAAGCGCGACGGCTCCATCAGGATGTCCAGTCCGCCGCGGTCGCGGGCCATGACCGGGAAGACGAGATACAGCTCCTGCTTGGCGCGCGTCACGGCGACGTAGAACAGACGGCGCTCTTCTTCTTCGCCGGGGATGACGATCTCGACGTCAGGGACGAGGGAAGAGGGACGAGGGAGTTCCGATTCGGGCGAGCTGGATGAGGGATGCGGAATCTCCTCGGGCATCTCGTCGATCGCGAGATCCACCCGTCCCTCGTCCCTCGTCCCTCGTCCCTGAACTAATGCGTCCGTCAGCTCGAACGCCTCGTGCAGCTCCTTCGGCTTCACGCGCACGATGCCGCCGGGGACTCGAAGCGCGCGTTGTGAGGGGAAGCGTCCGTCGGCGAGCCAGATCACGAAGACGATGCGCCACTCCAATCCCTTGGCCTGATGGACTGACGACAGCACGATCTTTTCGTCCTCGGGGCCGACCACTGCCACGTCCTCGCCGGCGATCGGATTGGCCAGCGCGACTTCGTCGAGGAACGCGTTCGTGTCGTCGTAGCGCAGCGCGTACTGCGAGAGCTGCTCGAGATCATCGAGCCGCGCCTGCGAGTTGGCGAATTTTGCGCGCGCGTAGTCGGCGTAGCCGTGCTCGACGATCAGGCGGATCGACTCCGACGGATTGTGCTGCATCGATTCGCTGCTGATGACGCTAAGCACGTCGCGAAGATGTTTGAGACTCGATCCGGCGCCTCTCCGGGAGTGGGGAGTCGGGGGTCGGGCGTCGGAGCTTTGTTCTCGATCTCCGTTTCTCTCCGACACCCGACCCCCGACACCCGACCCACCAAGAAACGCATCCAGCGGATTCTGCGCCGTTCCGATTCTCGCCCAGACCTCGGCGGCGGTCTTCTCGCCGACCTTCGGATAAAGCTTCATCACGCGCTTCCACGACAGCTCGTCACGCGCGTTGGTGACGATCTTCAGATACGCGATGACGTCCTTGATGTGAGCCTGCTCGAAGAAGCGGATGCCGGAGCGGATCTCGTACGGAATCAGCCGGCGCGACAACTCCATCTGCAACTCCAGCGACTGGTAGTGCGAGCGATAGAGCACGGCGATGTCGCCGAACGATTCGCCCTCGTCGCGAAGTTCGAGGATGCGCTGAGCGATGAAGGAGGCCTGCTCGGAAACATCGTCGACGCCGACCACCGCGGGATCCGGACCATCGCCGCGGACGGCCTGCAATTCCTTGCGAAACTGGAATCGGTTCTGCGCGATCGAGGCGTTGGCGAGACTCAGGATCTGGCGCGTCGACCGGTAGTTAATCTCCAGCTTGTAGATCTTCGCTTCGGGGAATCGCAGCGGAAAGGTGATGATGTTTTCGAACGACGCGCCGCGAAACGAGTAGATCGATTGGGCGTCGTCGCCGACCATCATCACGTTTCTTCGCACTTCCGCCATCTTGTCGACGACCTCGGCCTGCAGTTTGTTCGTGTCCTGATATTCGTCGACGAGGATGTATCGATACCGCCGCTGCAACGCCGCGCTGACGTCGGGATAGTCGTCGAGCAGCAGCTTCCAGTTGACGAGCAGGTCGTCGAAATCCATCGCGTTCGCTTCGCGCTTCCGCTCTTTGTAGCGTCGGAAAACGTTGATCATCTCGTCGCGATAAATCCCGAAATGCGGGTAGTTGTTTTCGAGGTGCAGCTCCAGCGGCGTGCGCGTGTTGATCAGGTAGGAGTAGATGTCGATGAGAACGTCGCCCTTCGGAAAACGCTTTTCGAGAGTGGCAATCCCAAGAGAGGAAATCGCCGATTCCATCATCTCCTTCGCATCCTCGGCATCGAGAATGGTGAAGGTCGATCGATAGCCGATCGTGTCCGCGTGCTGACGCAGCAGCCGGTTGCCAATGGAGTGAAACGTGCCGCCCCACATGCGCCGCGTGTCGATGGTGACGAGCTGCTCGACGCGGCTGAGCATCTCCTTCGCCGCTTTGTTCGTGAAGGTGAGGAGAAGGATGTCGGAGGGATCGACGCCATCTTCGATCAGCCGCGACACGCGATAGGTGAGCGCGCGGGTCTTGCCGCTGCCGGCACCGGCGATGACGAGCATCGGTCCCTCGCCGGCCATGACGACGTCGAGCTGCTCCTGATTGAGCTCGTCCTCGTAGCGAACGCGATACTGCTTCTGGGCCTTCGCCGGTTGTTTGAGCGTGTAACGACGGATCTTCTCGGCCACCTAGAAAGCGTAGCAGGTGATGCGTAGCAGGCGAGCGACTGGGACGATCAGGCCAGAGCCGGAACGTTCCCTTCCTGCAGCAGGCGGAGATCGGTCTGCACCATCTCGCGGACGAGCTCGGGGAAGCTGTACGTCGGCTGCCATCCCAGAACGTCGCGCGCTTTGCTGGCATCGCCGACGAGGAGATCGACTTCGGCGGGGCGGACGAAGCGCTCGTCGATTTTCACGTACTGCTGGTAGTCGAGTCCCAGCTCGTTGAAGGCGAGCTCGCAGAATTCGCGGACCGTGTGCGTCTCGCCGGTGGCCACGACGAAATCGTCCGGCTCCGGCTGTTGCAGCATGAGGTGGATGGCGCGGACGTAATCGGCGGCGTGGCCCCAGTCGCGCTTCGCCTCGAGATTGCCGAGTCGCAGCTCGTCGGCGCGGCCGAGCTTGATCCTGGCGGCGGTGCTGGTGATCTTGCGCGTCACGAATTCGAATCCGCGCCGCGGCCCTTCGTGATTGAAGAGGATGCCGCTGGCCGCGAACATGCCATACGCCTCGCGGTAATTGCGCGTCAGCTCGAACCCCGCCACCTTGCTGATTCCGTACGGGCTGCGCGGATGGAAACGCGTGTCTTCCGTCTGCGGCACGTCGCGCACTTTGCCGAACATCTCGCTCGATCCGGCGAAGTAGAAGCGGCATCCGGGGCGCAACTCGCGAAGCGCGGCCAGCATGTAGTGCGTGCCGTTGATGTTCGTGTTGAGCGTGGAGAAGCCGTCGATGAAGCTCTCGGCCACGAAGCTCTGCGCCGCGAGGTGGTAGCACTCGTCGAACGCATTGCGGCTGATCACGCTGAAGATGCTGGGGTAACTTTCCAGGCTGGCGGGATGCAGGATCAGCCGGTCGAGCAGGTGCCCGATGCGGCCGAAGCGGCTTGCGGGAGCCTCGAGCGCAACGCGCCGCACGAGACCGTGCACCTCGTAGCCGAGGTCGAGGAGGTGCTCGGCCAGATAGCTGCCGTCCTGTCCGGTGATGCCGGTGATCAGCGCTTTTTTCATTTTCCGAACGAGCGATTATCCCATCATCCTGCGCGCCACATGACACTTGTCATCCGTATCTGCTGACGATCCGCACGGGCCATGGGCTTCGCACGAGCCGATACTGGCCGCCATGAAACGCTTGCTCTTCGCGATCCTTCTTCTCGCCGCCCCACTTTTTGCGCAGCAGACAGCCATTACCAACGTCCGCCTCTTCGACGGGACGAAGGTCATCCCGCACGCGACGGTTTTGATCGACGGAACCCGCATCGCGGCCGCCGGCGCGACTGTGGCCGTGCCGAAGGATGCGAATGTCATCGACGGCAATGGCAAGACGCTTTTGCCGGGGCTGATCGATTCGCACACGCATGTTTTTCCGGGCAGCCTGGAGCGCGCGCTGCGCTTTGGCGTGACGACGGAGCTGGACATGTTCACGTCGCTGCGCACGCTCGACCCGCTGCGCGCCGAGCAGGCCAAAGGTTCTGTTACCAATCGCGCCGATGTCTATTCGGCGGGCACGCTGGTCACGGTCGCGGGCGGACACGGCAGCGAGTATTTCCCGATCCCGACGTTCAAGACGGGCGACGATCCGCAGGCGTTCGTCGATGCGCGGATCGCGGAAGGTTCGGACTACATCAAGCTGATCGTGGAGACGGGAGAAGCGTACGGGATGAAGCTGCCGACGCTTTCGAAGAGCGATCTGACCGCGCTTATCGCCGCGGCGCACAAGCGCGGCAAGATGGCGGTGGTTCACATCTCCACGTTGGCCGGTGCGCGCGACGCCATCGACGCCGGCGCGGATGCGCTCGTCCACATTTTCGCGGACAAGGTTCCTGACGCCGGCTTCGGCGCGTTCGTGGCCGCGCATCACGCCTTCGTCGTGCCGACGCTGACGGTGAACGAGAGCACGACCGGCATCGGCAGCGGGACGTCGCTGAACACGGACGCCCATCTCGCGCCGTACCTGAATGCGGATGAGATGACGAACCTGAAGACGTCGTTCCCGAAAGCGAAGGACCTCAGCCTCGACAATGCGTACGCAGCCGTTCGGCAGTTGAAGGCCGCGGGCGTTCCGATCCTGGCCGGCACCGATGCGCCGAATCCCGGTACCGCGCACGGCGCGAGCATGCATCGCGAGATGGAGCTGCTGGTGAGGTCGGGCCTGACGCCGCTCGAGGCGCTGACGGCGGCGACGTCGCTGCCGGCGAAGCAGTTCAAGTTGAACGATCGCGGCCGCGTCGCCGCGGGACTTCGCGCCGATCTGCTGCTGGTCGACGGCGATCCGACCACCGACATCCTGGCCACGCGCAACATCGCCGGCGTCTGGAAAAACGGCGCGATGCTGGACCGCAAGCCGGAGCCGAAACGGGTCGAGGCGGCGCCCGTTGCGGCTGTCGTTCCGAACGTCGGCGACGGCATGATCAACAACTTTGACTCCGGCGATACGAAGCCCGCCTTTGGTTCCGGCTGGGACGTTTCGACCGATTCCATCGCCGGCGGCAAGTCGACAGCGTCGATGGACGTCGTCGCAGGCGGCGCGAACGGCACGCCGAAATCGCTGCACATCCACGCCGACACGCAGCCCGGTTTCATGTTCCCGTGGGCGGGTGCGATGCTGATGCTCGGCGCGACGCCGATGCAGCCGGTCGACTTGTCGTCGAAGAGCGGGCTGTCGTTCTTTGCCAAAGGCGACACCGAGATCCGCGTCATGCTCTTCGCAGCCAGCACCGGCCGCATCCCGCGTCAGACCACCGTCCATGCCGGAGCCGACTGGACCGCCATCACGTTGCCGTGGATTGCCTTCAACACCGATGGCAAAGACGTGCAGATGCTGGTGTTCTGCGGTCCGGACAAAGGCACGGTCGACTTTGCGATCGACGAGTTGAGGTTGAAGTGACTCAAGGCTTTCAACCACAGAGACACAGAGATCACGGTCTGTGGCCTCTGAGTCTCTGTGGTGAAAACAATAGACTATGACCATGACCCCCGAACGCGATTACGCCGGCTGGACCAAGTACATCTGGCTGATCTACATCGTGCCGTTCGCCGGCTATCCGGTCGTGGCGCATGCGAGCGCGGGGCAGATCGCGCTGACATGGTTTGCCACCGCGGTATTCACCGTCATTTACCTGGCCGGCTATCGCATCCGCGGCCGTCGCCTGCTCTGGATCATCGCCCCCATCACCGCCCTCGGCGTCGCGTTCATGCCGGTCAACTACGGTGCGGGCGCGTTCTTCATTTTCGCGGCGTCGTTCGCCGGAAACACCGGCGGCGTGCGCAAGGCCTTCTCCATCATCGGCCTCGTCCTTCTCGTGCTGCTGGTGGATGTGCTGGTGATCGGACTGAGTCCGCTGCTCTGGTGGTGGGCGGCGTTCTTCACGGTCGTCATCGGCGCGGTGAACGCGCATTTCGCACAAGTCGGCCAGGCCAACAGGCGTCTGGCAATGGCGCAGGAGGAAATCGAGCATCTGGCGAAGGTCGCCGAGCGCGAACGGATCGCCCGCGATCTCCACGACGTCCTCGGCCACACCCTTTCGCTGATCATCCTGAAGTCGGAGCTGGCCTCGAAGCTGGCGGATCGCTATCCGCAACGCGCTCGCGATGAGATCCGCGACGTCGAACGGATCTCGCGCGAAGCATTGTCGGAGGTGCGGCAGGCCGTGCGCGGATATCGTGCGGGATTGCAGCATGAGCTCGATGGCGCGACGGCGATGTTGCGCGCGGCGTCGATCGAGCTGACGGCGGAGTTCGAGCCGGTGCCGCTGGCGGCCGGGCAGGAAGCGATCCTGGCGCTGGCTTTGCGCGAAGCGGTGACGAACGTGGTCCGCCATTCGGACGCCTCACATTGCACGATCGCACTTCATCGCGTCGCCGACGACATCCGACTCACGGTTTCCGACGACGGGCGAGGCGGCGGACGCGAAGACGGAGCCGGCATATCCGGCATGCGCGAACGCATCACGGCCCTCGGCGGCTCCGTGGCGCGCGATGGCTCGCACGGCACGACGCTCACCGTCACGCTGCCGCTCGCCGGTGGCCTGCAATCGGTCAGCGCAATCGAGCGCTCGGCATGATTCGCGTCGTCATCGCCGAGGATCAGGCCATGGTTCTCGGCGCGCTCTCCGCGCTGCTGGAAATCGAATCCGACATCGAAGTCGTGGCGCGCGCCCGCAGCGGTGACGAGGCGCTCGATCTCGTTCGCACGCATCGCCCCGATGTCCTGCTGACCGACATCGAGATGCCGTCGAAGACCGGTCTCGAGGTCGCGCAACTCGTTCGCGATGAGCACTTGCCGACGCGCGTGGTGATCCTGACGACGTTCGCCCGCGGCGGCTATCTTCGCCGTGCTCTCGAAGCAGGAGCGTCGGGATATCTGCTCAAGGATTCACCGGCAGAACAGCTTGCGAATGCGATCCGGCGCGTGCATGCAGGCGGCCGTGCCGTCGATCCGGAGCTGGCCACAGAGGCGTGGAGCGAGCCCGATCCGTTGACGGACCGCGAGCGGCAAGTGCTGCGGCTGGCAGGCGAAGGTCAGGCCACAGGCGAAATCGCCGAGTCGCTGCATTTGTCCGAAGGGACCGTGCGCAACTATCTTTCCGAGGCGATCAGCAAGCTCGGCGCGCAGAACCGCGTCGAAGCTGCGCGGGTCGCGCGAGAAAAAGGATGGCTTTGAACCACAGAGACACAGAAAGAGCCAACCTCTGTGCTCTCTGTGCCTCTGTGGTGAAGTGACTTCCTCGCAACGAAGAGCCCGATTCGCCCCTCCCAGAAATCCTGTATCCCGTTTTTGCATTCAAATGTCGTCATGAAACGAATCGCTCTCGCACTTGCAATCGTCGCCGCGGCTGGATGCTCGTCATCGCCGCAGCAGAAGACGCAGCCCGCGCCGCAGCCGGCGTCCTATGCGCCGTCATACGCATTCGACATGGGCTCCTCGCCCGTGGGCGTCATCCCCTCGGCGTTGTTGCGCGACGCGACGCGCAACAAAGATGTCGAGGTTTCGATCGAGTATCCGACGCGCGGCACCGGCCCCTTTCCGATCATCATTTTTTCGCCCGGCTACGGCGGATCGAGCCATACGTACGAGGCGCTGATCTCGTACTGGACGAGCTACGGCTACGTTTGCATCCGGCCGATGCACGCCGACTCAGGCGCGCTGCGCGACACGATGAACGACCTGTTGCAGATGAAGCCGCAGGATTCACGGCCGGGTCATCGCGACCGCACCAAGCCGAAGCCGGACACCGCCGCGCGCAACCGGCCGAATCTCGCCGAGGCGATCTGGGACAAGGAGCGTGAGCCGCAGTGGCGCGACCGCGTCCGCGACATCACCGTCATCCTCGATTCGCTCAACGATCTTGAAAAGACTTACCCCGAGTTGGCCGGCAAGATGGACCACGCGAACATCGGCGTCGGCGGCCATTCGTACGGCGCGTTCACGGCCGTGCTCGTCGGCGGCGCGAAGACGTTCAGCAATCCGCCTGTGTCGGGCGGCGATCCTCGCGTCAAAGCGATCGTGGCGATGTCGCCGCAGGGAGTGGCGGCAAATCGCGGCCTGACTGCGGAATCGTGGCGCGACGTACATGTGCCGGCGATGTTTATGACCGGCACGCGCGACTACGGCGCGAACGAGACGGAGAGTCCCGACTGGCGCCGCACCGCGTACGAGAATTCGCCGGCTGGCGACAAGTACTTCGTCCTGATCCGCAACGCCGGCCACATGACTTTCACCGGCCTGGCCTCGGGCCTCGGCGATCAACAGCAGCCCGACCGGACGCGCGACAACCCGATGATCGATCCACGCACGGGGCAAGTCCTGAACGGCGTACCGCAGGACACCAGCAACCGAGGCGGCATGGTCAGCGACCGCGGTACGTTCGGCTCGATCCGTTCGATCTCGCTGATGTTCTGGGACGCATACCTGAAAAATAAATCTGACGCGAAAGCGCTCCTCGATCCTGTCAAGTACGCCGGCAGCGTGGAGTTTTCGCGGAAGTAGCACAGGAGTGCGGCGTCTCGCCTGCATCCGCCGGGCGTCCTCGCCCGGCGGTGGTTTCTGTGCAAGCTAAGGACGAGTGCACGTTCAAGTTTGCCGAGCATTCATAGAAACCGCCGTCGGGCGAGACGCCCGCCGGATGCAGGCGAGGACGCCCGCACTACACTGTCGCGCTATCATCGGCCGAAGCGTCCACGTCTCAACTCTGCGGTTAGAATTCCCCTCCCTTACGTATGTCTGAAGACGTCACCTCGCTCCGCACCGACTGGACGACCACGTCGGTCGAGGAAGCGAAGCTGCTGCGGAGACTTACCGAACAGCGGTTCGAGAGCGACCAGCTGCGCGTTCTCGGCAGCGCGGTCCGCGTGGCGGGGCAGGGGATCGCCATCATGACGCCCGCCGTCGAGGCGCTCGGACCGCGCATCGCATTCGTCAACGACGGGTTCTGCGCGATATACGGACGGCCGCGCGAAGAGATCATCGGCGAGACGCCGGTAGCGTTCGGCATCGTCGAGCGGCATCAGGCTATCTTTCACTCGCTGCTGCAGCACGTCTTCGCGCGTCAGGCCTTTGCAGCCGAGGCCACCGCGCAGAGGAAGGATGGGCAGGAGTTCGAGCTCGACATGCAGCTCGTACCGGTCGAGGACGGCGGCCAGCTGACGCATTGGGTCGCGTTTCTGCGCGACGTCACCGACAGCCGCAACGAGATCGTCGCGCTGAAGCATCAGGCCATGCACGACGGCCTGACCGATCTTCCGAATCGGATGATGCTGTTCGATCGCCTTGCCGAGGCGCTCGAAGCGGCGCGCAGCGACGGACGGTTGATCGCGCTGCTGCTGATGGATCTCGATCGCTTCAAAGAGGTCAACGACACCTTCGGTCACCACTTTGGCGATGTGCTCCTCAAGCAGGTCGCCTTCCGCCTGCGCAATCAACTGCACGTCGATGACACCGTGGCCCGCCTCGGCGGCGACGAATTCGCGATCGTGCTGACCTCCGCGATCGATCCGAATGCCGTCGCCATGACCGCGCGGCGCATTCTCAATTCGCTGCAGCAGCCGTTCGTCGTGGAAGGGCAGGTGTTGGAGGTCGGCGCGTCGATCGGCATCGCGCTCTATCCACAGCACGGCAGCGACGCGCGCACGCTCATGCGCCGCGCCGATGTGGCCATGTACGCGACCAAGCAGTCCAATGCCGGCTTCACGTTTCACGAGCGCGACGAGCCGGAGTCGCGCGTGCCCGATCAACTCTCGCTCGTGGTCGAAATGCGCACCGCCATCGAGCGCAATGAGTTCGAGCTTTACTACCAGCCGAAGCGCCATCTCCACAGCGGCCTGGTCACGCGCGTCGAGGTGCTGATCCGCTGGAACCATCCGCGTCGCGGTCTGCTCATGCCGGTCAGCTTCGTCCCGATCGCGGAACGGACAGGCCTCATTAAACCGATGACCGACTGGATTCTCGACAAGGCACTTCAGCAATGCCGCGAATGGCAGGATGCCGGCGCGCCGATCCACGTCGCGGTCAACGTCTCCGCGAAAAGTCTGCTCGAGGAGACACTGCCGTCGAAAGTGCAGTCGCTGCTCGACAAGTGGAACATCGACCCGCGCTTCCTCAAGATCGAGATCACGGAGAGCAGCATCATGGCCGACCCGGCCCACGCGCTGGCCATCATGTCGATGCTGCAATCGATGGGCGTGCGGCTGTCGGTCGACGATTTCGGCACCGGCTATTCGTCGCTCACGCATCTCCGCCAGCTGCCGATCGACGAGATCAAGATCGATAAGGCCTTCGTGTTGGGAATGCTCACCAGCGACGCCGACGCCGCCATCGTCCGCACCGTCATCGACCTCGCGCACAACCTCGGCAAGCAGGTTTGCGCCGAGGGCGTCGAGGATGCCGAGACGTTGCGGCGACTCGAAGAGATGGGGTGTGATCTCGCGCAGGGCTACTACATCAGCCACGCCGTCCCCGCCGCCGCGCTGATGACCTGGCTGACCGAAAACTCCTGGGGTCTAAAGAGGATGTAGCAAATCGCATCCTTCATAATCACCTCATGCGCATCCGCGTCGGCACCAGCGGCTACAGCTACAAAGAATGGAAGGGAACGTTTTATCCCGACGATCTCCCGGCCGCGAAGATGCTGCCGTTTTACGGCGAGCGCTTCGACTCCGTCGAGATCAACAACACCTTCTATCGGATGCCGGACGCGAAGATGGTCGCGAAGTGGGGCGAGCAGGTTCCGGACGGATTCACGTTCGTGCTCAAAGCGCCGCAACGGATTACGCATCAGAAAAAACTCGCGGATGCATCCGCCGACGTCCGCTACCTCTTCGAGGCTGCTGCGACGCTCGGTACGAAGCAAGGTCCGATTCTTTTTCAGCTTCCGCCCTATCTGAAAAAGGACGCGCCGCGATTGCATGAATTTGTCGCCGAGCTGCCGGAGCAGGGAAGAGTCGCCTTCGAGTTTCGCCACGCCTCCTGGTTCGACGACGAGGTCTACGCCATCCTGCGCCAGCGCGACATCGCGCTCTGCGCCGCCGACACCGACGAGGTCACCGACGTCGAATCGCTCCTCGTGCCGACCGCGTCGTGGGGCTACATGCGGCTGCGACGCACTGAGTACAGCGCGGGCGAGCTGGAAGCGTGGGCCGAACGTGTGCAGCGGCAGGCGTGGGACGACGCCTACGTCTTTTTCAAGCACGAGGACGAAGGCAAAGGGCCGCGCTTCGCCGTGCAGTTCCGAGGGTTGCTTCGTTAACGGGTTCGTTGACGGCGCGGCGCACCATCGCTAACCTTCGCAGCCGTGTCGCTGCTGCGGAGCTTGATGGTTTTCTCGACGCTGCTCACATTGAAGTACGTGAGCAAACTCTTTTATCGCCACGACTTCGGATGGGTCGGCGACGTCCCGCCGGAGCCATGGAAGCACATCCGGCTGGTCGCCTTCCTCAATCACACCAGCCTCTTCGAACCCGTTTTCCTCGGCGGCGTCCCGAATAGTTTCGTGTGGCGGCTGGCCGCACATGGCGTCGTGCCGGCGGCCGACAAAACCACCGGCCGTCCGCTGGTCGGCATGATCTTCAAGTTTGTCGCGCATCACGTCGTGGCCATCACGCGCGAGCGCGACCACACCTGGTTCGAGCTCCTCAACAAAATCGATCCGCACTCGATGGTCATCATCCTGCCCGAGGGGCGGATGAAGCGTGAGAACGGGCTCGATCTCCATGGGAATCCGATGAGCGTGCGCGGCGGCATCGCCGACATCCTGCTAGCCATGAAGCAGGGGAGGATGCTCATCGCCTACAGCGGCGGACTGCATCACGTGCAATTCCCCGGCGGGTTCCCGCGCATTTTCAAGACCGTCCGGCTGCGGCTGGAGATCGTCGACATCGCTGCGTACATCGACGAGATGATGCGCAACGGCGGCGCCGATCAGTTCAAGAAAAACGTGATGCGCGATCTCGACCGGCGCCGCGATTTTTACTGCCCCGAAGAACCGCTGCGCAAGACCGCCTGAAACTCGTCGAGCGGCATCGGCTTGCTGAAGAGGAAGCCCTGGATGTAGTCGCACCCCATGTCGCGCAGAAATTCGAGCTGATCGCGATGCTCGATTCCTTCCGCGATCACTTTCATTTCCAGCTCGTGCGCCAGATCGATCATCGACTTCGTGATCGCCCGCGCGCGCTGATCGGATGACAGTGGCGCGACGAATGTCGCCGGAACCTTCAAGCCGTCGAGCGGAAAACGAAGAAGGTGCTCGACCGAGGAATGTCCGGTGCCGAAGTCGTCGAGCCAGAGCTGTACGCCGAGCTCTTTCATCTCGTCGAGCACATGCTTCGTCTGCTTCGGATGCTCGATGTAGCTCACTTCCGTGATCTCGATGTTGATCTTGTGCAGATCGTTGCCGCAGCCCGTGACGAGCTTGTGCAGCCGCTGCAGGAAGTTCCCCTCCTGAAACTCGCGCGGCGAGAGGTTCACGTTGAGATGCACATTCGAGCCGCCATCCTTCTGCCAGACCGCGGCGTCGGCGTAGGCGCGATGCATCGTCCAGGAGTCGAGGCGGAAAAGGTCCGGGCCTTCCTCTGCTGCCTGGGTCAGCGGCACCGCGCTGCGGATCTCGCCCGTTTGCCGTTGCGCCCGCAACAGCGCCTCGGCGCTGACGATCCGCCGCGACTCCAGCTCGTGAATCGGCTGATAGAAGAGGACGAGCTGATCCTGATCGAGCGCGCGGCGCACGCCGGAACGCGGTGCGGATTTCACCATCAGGGCCGCTTACTTGCGCATTAGCTGCCAGGCGGCGAGGGCAATACCGGCCAGTGCCAGCATAACCAGCAGCTTGTTCTCGGCCACCGTCGACCAGATCGACTTCTGCGGCTTCGCCTTCGCCTGCATCGCGTTCATCTGCATGCGCTGCGGCGTGCCCTTCATCGAGTCCGAGACGGCGCGCTTGAACGAATCGAGCGTGCGCGGCTCGTCAGTCGGAGCGACGACGGCCATCGCTCGCTGCGTGTCGATGTGCATCACGTTCGACGGCATCGGCACGATCATCTTCTCGCCGTGCTCGCCGGCAGCGACGTTGTAGGTTCCCTGATCGAAATAGAGCGGAGTCGGCCCGAGGCGCGTGTTCTTGAGGAAGAGCACATGCTCATCGCCTTCGTGGAAGGCGGGGACGCCGATCGTTTCCTGATGAATCCCGTTGACGCTCCCGCCCGGTGTGACCACCGTGACCTGGCCCAGCGCGTTGCCCTTCATCGTGTCTTCGACATTGAAGGTCGCATAGGTGACGATCCAACGTCCGGTCGGATCGAACTTCGCCTCGGTCTTCACGCACTTACCGAGGAAAATCGCGGCGGCGTTGTCGACCTTTTCGTCGAACGTCGCCGCCTGCGCGACCGCCGCATTTGCGGCTGGGACAGCAAGCGCGATCGTGATCAGCGCCAAGAGAGCGATCAATCGGTTATTTGGAATCATCCTGAGCCCGAGATAAGCAAGCGTTAAGCCACTCTATTTCCGTTTGGGGGTCAGACCTTCGATCCGAAAATGACGCAGAACGAAGGTGTGACCCCTTCCTCCGCCTTCCTCCGCGTCTTCCTCGCCGTTGTGGGGTCGGACCTTCGATCCCAAAATGACGCAGAACGAAGGTGTGACCCCATTCCCTCCGCGTCTCCGCGCCTCCGCGTGACCGGTTCGGCCTGCCACGTGCACTGAGCGCCCATGTGCGCCGCTCTCTCGTCGCCCTCCTCCTGCTAGCGATCGCCTGCAGCAAGCAGGATGACGATGAAAAACTCCAGAAATCGATCGTCTCTTGGAAGGCCACACTCCAGATCGTCGCCGACGCGCATCTGAAAAACGAAGTCCATGACGGATTCGCCCTGAAGACCATCGACGAAGCCGTCGAAGATCTCGAAGGCCAATCCTCAAACCCGACGAACAAACACGCCGAGCAACTCATCGGCATCGCCGTAAAGCTTCGGCAAGCCGTCGAGAGCCATGACAAGTTCGCGATTGCGAACGTCCGAGGCGAACTGGCGCGATGAAGAAAATCCTCCAGGTCGCGCTTGGCGTCGTCACCGGCATCGGCGGGTTCCTCGAAGTCGGCTCGATCGCTACTGCCGCCGAAGCTGGCGCATCGTTCAAATACGCGCTGCTGTGGTCGATTGCCCTGGGCACGATTTGTCTCATCTTCCTGGTCGAGATGACCGGCCGGCTCGCCGCCATTTCCAAGCACGCTGTCGCCGACGCCGTCCGCGAACGCCTCGGCTTTCCCTTCGCCCTCATTCCGCGCGTCGCCGAGATCATCGTGAACGTAATGGTCATCGGCGCAGAGATCGGCGGCGTCTCGCTGGCCCTGAAGTTCATCACTGGCATCGAAGTCCGCGTCTGGGCGATTCCGGTCACGCTGCTGATCTGGCTCGCGATCTGGGCCGGGACTCTCGATTTCATCGAAGACGCGACGTCGCTTCTCGGCCTCGTTTCGATCGGGTTCGTGGTCGCCGCCGTGAAGATGCATCCCGACTATCACGCCGTTCTTCACGGCTTCATCCCCTCGGCGCCGCGCCACGACGCCGCGCACTACTGGTACATCGCCGCCGGCATCCTCGGCGCGACCATCAGCCCGTACATGTTCCACTTCTACGGCTCCGGCGCGATCGAGGACAAGTGGGGCGAAGACAGCCTCGGCGCGAACAGGGTCACCGCGGCGCTCGGAATGTCATTCGGCGCGGTGATGTCGATCGCCGTCCTCGTCTGCGCCGCGCTCGTGCTCGCGCCGCGAGGTATCGAAGTGGCGCGCTATGAACAAGCCGCGCTCATTCTCATCCCGGCGCTTGGCCGCTGGGGCCTGCCGCTTTTCGCCGGCACGCTCGGCGTCTGCTGTTTCGGAGCCGCGATTGAGGTGAGTCTGGCGACCGCGTACATGGCCGCGCAAACGCTCGGCTGGAACTGGGGCGAGAACAAGAAGCCCGACAAGGAAGCGCGCTTTTCGATGACATACGTGATTATGCTGCTCCTCGGCGGCTCGCTGCTCCTCACCGGCATCGATCCGCTGAAACTGACGATGTACGCGATGGCGCTGACGGCCGTGATTCTGCCGCTGATCGTCCTGCCGTTCGTCGTCCTTCTCAACGACCAAACCTACGTGCACGAGCACACAAACGGTCCGATCGGAAACACGGTCGTAATCGTCACGATCATTCTCGCGTCGATCGTAGCCATCGTAACGATCCCGCTTGAGATCATGGGAGGAGGCTGATGAAGTCGCACTACTTCCTCGTCCGCGAACTGCTCGACAACCAACTCGTCGACCGCGACAAGCTGAACCTGGGCAAGATCGACGGCATCGCCCTGCACGTCGCGAAAGGAAAGCAGCCGCGCGTGACGCACCTCGAATCCGGCGCGCTCGTTCTGGCCCGCCGCCTCGGTCCGCGATGGGAGCGCGTCGTCGCGTTCTTTACCCGCCACTTTGGAGTGCGCAAGGATCCCGTCTTTCGCGTGCCGTGGTCGAAGGTCACGAGGACCGGCATCGACATCTACATCGACATCGACGGCGTGAAGTCGGACGCGTTCGCCTGGGAACACTGGCTCGACGACCACCTGATCGGGAGGCTGCCGCTCGCTCATGAGCACATCAAAGAAGACTGAAGTGAAACTGGAACTCCTCCTCGGCCGCCGCGTCGTCGACGTCCACGGCGAGCGCGTCGGCCGCATCGAGGAAGTGCTGGCCGATCGGGACGGCGACGAACTGCTCGTAACTCACTACCTCGTCGGCCGCTACGGCCTCTTCGAACGCCTTTCCCTCCACCACATCGGCATCGGCCTCCTCCGCTACCTCGGCAGCCGCGCCCAAAGCGCCCACCGGCACCGCATTCCGTGGGACAAAATGGACCTGAGCAACCCCGAACAGCCACGCCTCACCTGCTCCCTCGATGAGTTCAAGAGCCGTTGACCAATCGCAACGGTCACTCTCACCAATGCTCTGGCGATCTGCAACGGTTTGTGCACAGCAATCGATTAATGCGGTGGCGCACCGCGAACAGCGCGACTTCACCGTAAAAAAGTAGCAGTCCGAAGATTGCCGGAGTCCGACGAAGCCCATGCGTGCGGACGCGCGTCAACGCGTCGCCGCGTCGCTTTTCGCATTTGGGGTCAGACCTTCGATCTGGCTTCGCTTCCGAAGGTGTGACCCCAAATTAATTCGGACGCCGGTTCCTGATTTTCGCCCCCAGTAATCGACACCTCTCCCACCTGTAGACGGTTTTGGATTAATTTTCCATTCCGAGGCGGTCTGGAGCAGCCTTTCTCCACGGTTGGGAGATTCCTCGGAGTTTCATTGCGACCGAGGGAACCTCGGCGCGTTATGGCACGACCACTTCGCATTGAGTTTCCCGGCGCTGTCTATCACGTCACTTCTCGCGGCAACGAAAAACGTCGAATCTTCAAGAACGACGGGGATCGCAAAGCCTTTCTCGCGTTCCTGGCCGAGACTGCCACACGATTTGGTTGGAGTATTACGGCCTGGGTGCTGATGACGAACCACTTCCACCTGGTTCTTCAAACCCCGGAACCGAACCTCTCGCGTGGAATGCATTGGTTCAATGGCTCCTATGCCGGATGGTTCAACCACGAGCACAAGAGGTGGGGACACCTATTCGGCGGCCGTTTCAAGGCCTTTCTGGTTGAGAAGGAGACGTACTTCACCGAGGTCCTTCGATATGTAGTTCTCAATCCGGTACGGGCCGGATTGGCAACGAGTCCGGAGAAGTATCGTTGGTCAAGTTATCGGGCTACCGCGGGACTCGATGCGGCTCCAGAGTGGCTCGACGTCAATGCGGCGCTCACTCCTTTCGCTCCGGACATTCAACTGGGTCAGACGTATTACCGCGAATTCGTGGCAGCGAAGGTAGGCTCGCAAGAATGCTTGTGGGACAAGGTGATCAACGGTATCTATCTTGGAACCGAGCCTTGGGCGAAGACGATGCGGAAGGTCGTTGAGACGAAGCCTCGGTCGACAGACCACCCGAGACTGCAGCGAATCGTGGGCCGTCCCAAGATGCACGAGGTAGTGTCAGCGGTGGCCCGCGCGGCGAATGTGCCGGTGTCGGCGATCCGCGAAACAAGCGGCGGTCGCCTGCGCCGACTGGTCGCGTGGATCGGCTGGTACGAGGGTTTGGTAACGCTCCGCACGATCGCAGCGTCGCTGCGCCTTCGCAGCGAAGGTCACATATCGGGGTTGATTCGACGATGTGACAGTGAGTTTGCTGCAGATTCGAGTCTTCTCAGCTACCTGGACCAAGCGCTAGCAATCGTGCGAGCCTAACTACTCTTTCAACCACGGCTTCCTATTGCACTACGGCGCGTCACGCGCTTGGGCAGTTCGGCTCCTGCCGACGTGCGTTTGGCATTCTCCCGAGATCAGCATCGCGTCAAATTGGCACTCCGGGGTGGGTCGGGTCATTAGCGACTTGAAGGATCTGAACCACTTCGGAACCCTTGACAACCCTTTCACGCGGAGTTCGCGGAACCCTTTTCTGTTCTTCTTGGGGTCACACCTTCGTCCGTCACCTTTTTTCAAAGGTGTGACCCCAGACTTAGCAGACTTGGGTTCGAAGGTGTGACCCCAGACTAGGTAGGTGGGAGGCGGGCGGCGGTCGGGCGCTGTAGAATGCGTGTTCCAAAAACATGGCCCGATACGAAGAGCGAGACGACTCGTACGATCTCCTGAATCAGTATCTTCACGAAATCGCGCAGGTGCCGCGGCTGACGCCCGAGCGCGAGCGCGAGTTGGGGAAGCGCGTCCAGGAGAACGACAAGGCCGCGCTCGAGGAACTGGTCAAGGCCAACCTGCGCTTCGTTGTTTCCTACGCGAAGAAGTATCGCAACTCGCATGTCCTCTTCCTCGACCTCATCAACGAGGGGAACATCGGTCTGATTCACGCGGCGAAGAAGTTCGATCCCGACAAGAACGTCAAGTTCATCACCTACGCGGTCTGGTGGATCCGGCAATCGATTCTGCACGCGCTCTCCGAGCAGGGCGGCGCGTTCCGTCTTCCTCCGAAGCGCGCCAATCTGATGTACCGGTTGGAGCGGGCCATCGGTGCGGCGATGACCGATGGCAAGGAGATTCCCACCGCCGACGAATTGGCCGCCGAGTTGGGCATTTCGGTGAAAGAAGTGCAGACGCTGCTTCGCGCGAACAGCGACAATTTTTCATTGAACGCCGAACTCGATGACGAGTCGCACACCGAGCTCGCCGAAATGATCGAGCAGACCTCGGTTCCTTCCGCCGAGGACACCATGCAGGTGCAGGGGCGGCGCGACGAGTTGCTGGCGCATATGTCGGAGCTGTCGCCGAAGGAGCGGCTGGTCCTCAGCCTCCGCCATGGCGTCACCGACAATGTCCCGAAGCGTCTCGTCGAGTTGTCGGCGTTTCTGAATCATCCACGCGAAAAAATCGTGACAGTGCTGCGTACCGCTACGACGAAAGTGTGCGAGGCGTTGTCGATCACGCACAGCGAGCTCGCGCAGTTGCTGCTGTACACGAATCCGAATGCGAAGGCGTGGTGGCGATTCTGGTACGAGCTCGGCGATCTCGACGACGGGATGACGCCGGAAATCGCGCGGGAGCGGATGCCTGCGCTCGAGTTGCTGAAGCAGCAGGGCGCCGTGCAGAAGACGGTCGAGTCGCTGCCGATCGAGGAGAAGACGATCCTGCGCCTTCGTTACGGCGTTCTGCAGGACGACGAGCTGACCCTCCGCGACATCGGCGAAATCCTCGGGCTGTCGCGCGAGCGCGTGCGGCAGATCGAGTCACGCGCCGAGGCCAAATGCCGCCGCAGCGTCAGAAGGCGTTAGCGGCACGGCCGGCGGCGTTTGTTGCCCAAGGCTCGGCCACCATCTCTATTGTTTACTGAGCAGGTCCGCGACCGGTACGCCGGCGCGCTCGAGTGCTTCGAACGAGCCAACGTCGCTCCAGCCGAAGTCGCCGCGGATGGCGGCAACGCGCGGCGTTTTTTCCATGAGTGCGTAGTCAATGGAGATCGAAGGCATGGCCCCGTAGTGCTCGGCGCGTTGTCCGGGGTCGCCGCTGCTGACGATACGGTCGGCGAGCTTAGCGATTTCCGGCGCGGCAGTTTCCAGGGCGGCGCGAAAAACGCTCGCGCGCCAGACGAACATGCTCGCGTTCCACAGGTAGTTGCCGGCGCGCAGAAACTCTTCGGCGACCCCGCGTGACGGCTTTTCCGTGAAACGGCGCAACTCGTTCACGCCGGGCACGATCTCATCGCCGAGTTGGAGGTAACCGAACCCGCTGTTCGGCTCCGTCGGTTCGATTCCGATGGCGACGAGGAAATCGTTCGCTGCGGCAAAGTCGTACGCGCGCGCGAGCACGCGAACGAATTCGTCCTCATCGGCGATGAAGTGATCCGACGCAAGCACGGCGATGACGGGATTGCCGAACGCGGCCTCGATCGCGAAACAGCAGACGGCGATGGCCGGTCCTGTGTTGCGACGCGCCGGTTCCGTCAGGATGTTGAGTTCGGGAACTTGCGGCAACTCCGCTGCGCATTTCGACGCGTACTGTTCATTTGTCGAAACAAAAATGGACGACGGCTCCATCAGGCGCGCCACGCGTCCGTAGGTTTTCTGAAGCAGCGATGCGCCGTCGAAAATGCGCAGGAACTGCTTCGGATTTTCGTCGGACGAGAGCGGCCGCAGGCGGGAACCGACGCCGCCGGCGAGGATGAGAGAAGTCCTCACGAAGCACCAACGAGCGCTGGCGTTGCCGCGACGGCGGTCGCCGTCTCCTCGACAACTGCAGGTCCCGGCTTCCGTCCGATTGCAATCAAACTCAATCCGCTCTTCGGCCGATCGCCATCCAGTGCCTTCAGCAGCGGGACGAGGCGATCGAAAATCTTCGACTGCGCGGCGGGCAGCGCGTTGCGCTTGAAGAGCGCCGAGTTGACGCGCCACGCAAGTTTCGCCACGCGATTCTGATAGACGGCATCTTCGACTTCGAAGCCGGCCGCTTGCAGCATTGCGATGAGGTCGTCACGTTCGTAGCGGCGCTGATGGCCGATGCCGCGATCGAGCGTGCCGAAGAGATCCTTTCCGGCAGGGACGAAGATGATGATGCGTCCGCCCGGCATCAAAAGCTGATACGCGCGACGCAGCGCTGCCGCATCGTCGGACGTGTGCTCGAGGACGTTGATGCAGAGGATCGTGTCGAACTGATGGCTCGCCAGTTCGAGATCGTCATCGCGATCGAGATCGAGCCGCTCGACGAGCATGCCCGGTCTCCGTCGGAAGGCGTTGCGCAGCCGGTCGATGTACGGCGTCTCCTTGTCGGTGGCCACGATCAACTCGCGGCCGTAGAGAAAGCGGGTCATCGTTCCCGATCCCGCGCCGACTTCGAGAACGCGCTGGCCCACGTACGGGGCTACGCGTTCCCAGATCCATTTGTTGTAGCGCTTCAGCGAACCGCGGCGGCGCAGCGTCTTGTAGGTCGCAGGCTCGCTTGACGGATCGTCGAAAAGGCCGTAGCGGAAAATGGTCCAGATGGCGCTGAAGCCGTCCTTCCAATTGATCTTCTTGCCTTCCCAGTAATCGCGGCCGTAATACGAGATGGGCACCTCGAAGATTCGGTAGCCGCGGCGCGCCACCTTGGCCGTGATTTCCGGCTCGATGCCGAAGCGGTTCGATTTCAGATTGATCGACTGGATGACCTCGCGGCGGAAAACCTTGTAGCAGGTCTCCATGTCAGTGAGATCGAGGTTGGTGGTGCAGTTCGAGAGGAACGTCAGGAGGTTGTTGCCGAGGCGGTGCCAGTAGAGCATCACGCGCCGGGGGTAGCCTTCGAAGCGCGAGCCGAAGACGACATCGGCGTGGCCGTCGACGATCGGCTGGATCAGCTTCGGATACTCGTTCGGGTCGTATTCGAGATCGGCATCCTGGATCAGCACGATGTCGCCGATGGCCTCGGCGATCCCGCGGCGGATCGCGGCGCCCTTGCCCATGTTCACCGGTTGAAAGACATGGCGGATTTGCGGGTACTGTTTCGCGAGCGCGGCGACGACGCCGGCCGAACCGTCGGTCGACTTGTCGTCGACGACGATGATCTCCTTCTCGATCGGCACCTCGATCACATGGCGCAGCAGTTCGGCGACCGTCGAGCGTTCGTTGTAACAGGGGATGACCACCGAAAGCGGCGGCGGTTTCTGAGAGGAGTCCGGCATTGGATCGCGTATTGTAAGCTGTTGAAAACGATGACTGATTCAGCGGTCGAGCCACACCAAACGAGCGAGGGGCTGCGAAAGTTCCTGCACATCGGAATGGGCTTCGGCGCACTGGCGCTGGCGCGAATTCCGTGGCGGTACGCGGCGCTGATCTGCGCCGCGGCCGTCATCAGCAACTGGCTGCTGCTGCACCGCATGGTCGGACGCCGCGTTTCGCGGCACGAGCGCGGTTGGGACGTCGGCATCGTTCTTTATCCGTTCGCCGTGCTGGTGCTGGTCGTCGTCTTCAACTGGCACATCGAGATTGCCGCCGTGGCATGGGTGCTGATGGCGTTCGGCGATGGATTCTCGACCGTCATCGGCAAGCGAATGCCGGTGGCGCCGCTGCCGTGGAACGCGACCAAGTCGTGGGGCGGCTTCGCGGCGTTCATTTTGTTCGGCGGCCTCGCGGCGTTCGGAATCGCGCGCGTGTTCGGCGCGCCGCACGACGTTGCCATCGCCGTGGCACTGCTCGTCAGCGCGATCGCGGAGACGCTGCCGCTCGGCATCGACGACAACGTGACGGTGCCGTTCATCGCCGCAGCAATGCTCGCGGCGATGGCAATCAAGCCGATCGTCGCGCTCTCCTCGGCGCCGCCGATCGCGTGGCCGTGGATCGTGGTCAATACCGTTCTCGCCGCCGGCGGATATGTGATCCGCGGCGTGGATCTTTCCGGCGCCATCGCGGGCTGGATTCTCGGCTGCATCCTCATCATCGGCGGCGGCCCTCCGCTTTACGTCGCGCTGCTGGCGTTCTTCATCATCGGAACTCTGGCGACGAAGCTCGGCTACGGACGAAAGGCGCGCGCGGGACTGGCGGAAGAGAAGGGTGGGCGGCGCGGTGCCTCGCATGCGGTGGCGAATGTTGGCGTTGCGGCAATCTGCGCCGTGGCGTGCTGGCGGGGATTGGGATTCGTGCCGCTGTTCATGGGAATCGCGGCGCTTGCCACCGCAGCCGCCGACACGACTGCCTCGGAGATCGGCCAACTCTTCGGCAAGCGCGCGTTCCTGCCGCTGTCGTTCCGCCGCGTCGAGCGCGGAACGGAAGGGGCGATCTCGATCGAAGGGACGCTGGCCGGAATCGTGGCCGGATGCATCGTGGCGATCGCAGGCACTGCGATGGTCGCGCATCACTTCCGGGCCGGCTTCATCGGCAGCGTGGCGATTTACAAATCGCACGTCATCATCGTGCTCACTCTCTGCGCGTTCCTCGGCTCGTACCTCGAATCGATCCTCGGCAGTTGGAATCGCCGCCATGGCTCGCCGATCGCGAACGGGACGCTCAACTTCGCGAACACGATGTTCGGCGCGTTTCTCTTCTGGGTAGCGTGGCATTGGGTGCCGATGTTCGCCTTCGAGTTCTAGGCTTCGAACAGGCACTACACCTGCACGCCCGTTCGGTATGAAATCGAGCAACGTTTCCGACGTCGTCCGAAGTTGCTACGCCGCGTTCTTCTCGCGCGACCGCGCCGGGATGGAGGAGCTTCTCAGCGACAACTTCACCTTCACCAGTCCGCAGGACGACCACATCGACAAGGACGAGTACTTCGTCCGCTGCTGGCCGAATAGCGACAAGCTTCGCGATTTCAAACTGGAGAAGCTATTCGAAAAAGGCGATGAAGCATTCGTGCGCTACCAGGTGACGCGCGTCGAGGACGGCGTAAAGTTCCGCAACACCGAGTACCTGAAATGCGACGGCAACCGCATCGTGGAGATTCAGGTCTACTTTGGTGCCGAGGAGAAGAAGTGACGCAGCAAATCATGTACACGGAGCCGGGCGGCGCGGTGAAGCGTCGGCCGACGGTATAATCGAGCGGTTCATGAATAAGCTTCTAGAAAGAGTAATCACTGAAACGGCCAAGCTTCCGGACCGGGATCAAGAGGCTTTTGCAGCCTTTATGCTTGCGGAGCTGGAATCGGAGCGGCGATGGGACAATCTCTTTTTGCGTTCGCAGGATCTGCTTGCTCAGATGGCTGACGAGGCGCACGAAGAGTATCGAGCCGGTATTACAGAGCCTTTGGACCCCGACACATTCCCGTGGTGAGTCCTCACACGTTGCTCAGCAGTCTCTCGTATTGGTCGTGCGGGCCGATCCAAAACCAAACGATTACGCCATCGTCCTCCATCAGCCCTACAACTCGATAGTTGCGGCCGACGCGAGCCGAAAAAACGGGCTTCGTCGCATGTACACGCTTGAGATTGAGGCTCGTGTGCTGCGGATTCGCTCGAAAAAGCTGATAGGCCGCGCGAGCGTGAGCCCGAACGTCAGCCGGCAACGCTGCCAGCCGTTTTCGGAACGATGCCGTCGTGTGCGACTTCACAATTCCTCGCTATCGGAGTCACCCCGCGAATCGCTGCAAACACCCCAACACCAGCGCCGTGAACTCCGCTTGCACGCGGGCGGTCGTGTCCATCACTTCCTGGTGCGTCAGTTTCTGTTTCAGGATTCCGGCAGCCATGTTCGTGATGCAGGAGATGCCGAGCACCGGAATCTGCATCTGCGACATGGCGATGACCTCGGGGATCGTCGACATGCCCACCGCGTCCGCGCCGAGGGTGCGGAACGCGCGGATTTCTGCCGGCGTCTCGTACGTCGGGCCTGACAGCGCGAGGTAGACGCCTTCCTGCAACAACTGGCCGAGTTCGCGCGCAACCTGCTTCGCGACCTCGCGCAACGATTCGGGATAGGCCTCGCTCATGTCGGGAAAGCGAACGCCCAGCTCGTCGATGTTTGGTCCGCGCAGCGGATTGTTGCCCATGAAATTGATGTGATCCGAGATCAGCATCAGGTCGCCCGCTTTGTAGGCGGTGTTCACGCCGCCGGCAGCGTTGGTCACGATGAGCTGCTTGATGCCGAGGCGGCCGATCACGCGCGAGAGGAACATCACTTCGTTCATCTCGTGGCCTTCGTAGAAGTGGATGCGGCCCTGCATCACCACCACGGGCGTTTGATTCACGCGCGCCAGGATCATGCGTCCCTGATGGCCGGCCACCGTCGACGCTTTCGCGCCGGGGATATCGGAGTAGGGGATGGCGGTCTCGATCTCGAGCGCGTCGACAACATTGCCGAGTCCGGAGCCGAGAATCACGCCAACCTGCGGCTGGATGGAAGTCTTACTGCGTACGAAAGCGACCGCTTCGTCGATGGTCTTGATCATGGATTCCTCGTTTTGGACGAACTTGGAGCGCGGAGTATAAGCGCGGTCGCGCTTCCGCGGGGACGGCAACGCGAACCTATCCACGGCGCTTGCGATCCCGCATAATGCGCAGACCAATCGGTCTCATCAAAAATACGGCAACGACGGGAGCAGTGAATGGAGCGTTTTTCTGCGCTGATCGGCTTCGTAGGGATTCTTGCGATTGCGTTTCTGCTGTCGACCAACCGGCGGGCTATCCGCTGGAAGACGGTGTTCTGGGGATTGACGCTGCAGATCGTCACCGCGATCGCGGTGTTGAAAGGGACGCAGATTGCGAAAGCCTTCGGCACGTTCATGCCTGCGACGAGCCAGTGGATCGCGTCGATCATCTTCATCGTGCTGACGGTGATCGTCGTGCAGATTTCCAAGCGGATGGCCCAAGGCGCAGGACGAAAAGGACTCTGGGGTTTCTACCTTGTCGTCAGCGCGGTGCTTTTCCTCTCCTACAACCTGCTGGCCTTCCTGTTCGAGAATCTGAAGGAAGTGGTCACGCAACTCATCAGCTACACGGGTGAGGGCTCGAAGTTTGTCTTCGGTGCTCTGGGTGACACGGCGAACAAGAATGTCGGCTTCGTTTTCGCCACGATGGTGTTGCCGACGATCATCTTCATCGCCTCTGTCTTCGCGATCCTTTACTACCTCGGCGCCATGCAGGTCGTGGTCCGCTTCTTCGCAAAGCTGATGTCGCGTTTCATGGGCGCGTCGGGCGCGGAGTCGCTCTCGGTGGCTGCGTCGATCTTCATGGGTCAGACCGAGGCGCCGCTGACGATCCGCCCGTTCATCGAAGGCATGACCATGTCCGAGCTGATGACGATCATGACCGCCGGCATGGCCCACATCTCCGGCGGCATCATGGCAGCCTACGTCCTCGTCGCCAAGGTCGATGTGATCCACCTTCTCACCGCCGTGATCATGACGGCGCCCGGCGCGATCATGATGGCCAAGATGATCGTGCCGGAAACGGAGAAGCCGGCTACCGGCGCGGATGTCGAGGTCGTCGTTCCCAAGCAGGATGTGAATGTGATCGACGCAGCCGGCCGCGGCGCAATCGAAGGGCTGCACTTGTCGCTCAACGTGGCCGGCATGCTGATCGCGTTCATCGCGTTGGTGGCGCTGATTAACGGCGTCTTCGGATTCGTACACGGTCACGCGATTTGGAACGGTCGCGCCTGGTTCCCCAACAGCCTGGATCAACTCCTCGGCTGGATCTTCAGTCCGATCGCGTGGGCCATGGGCGTTTCGTGGAAGGACAGTCTGACAGTCGGCAATCTTCTCGGCACGCGCATGGTGCTCAACGAGTTCGTGGCCTTCGCGAAACTCGGCGAGCCGGGCGTCGGATCGAGCCTCGATCCTCGCAGCTTCGTGATCGTGACCTACGCGCTCTGCGGCTTCGCCAACTTCTCGTCGATCGCAATCCAGATCGGCGGGATCGGATCGCTCGCTCCGTCACGTCGCGGCGATCTGGCCAGGCTCGGGATGCGCGCGATGCTGGCCGGAACGTTAGCGAACTTCCTGACGGCGACGATCGCGGGAATGCTGCTGTAGGTCACTTCGCGGCGCGTTCGAGTGCCGCAACGCGATCATCAAGCTGGCGGTGCGAGAAGCGCAGCATGGCTTGCATGTCGGCAAAACCTTGCCGCATCTCGGCGCGGATGTCGGAGGCTTCTCTGTCGAGTTTCTCGTTGACCATCAGCACACTCTCGGCAACTTTTTGAACATCGCCCCGCATGTTTTCGGCGACCACATGGAAGTCGCGTCTGATCTGCTTCGCGGTCTCATCGAAGTGTTTCTTCAGACTGTCCGCGCGCGAATCAAGCTGATCGAAACGGGCTTGTGTTTCGGCTTCTATTTTCGCGGAACGTGCGTCAACTTGATCGAAACGGGCTTGTGTTTCAACTTCCATGCTCGCGAAACGTGCGTCAACGTGATCGAAACGGGCTTGCGTTTCGGCTTCCATTTTCGCGAAACGTGCGTCAACGTGATCGAAACGGGCTTGCGTTTCAGCTCCCATTTTCGCGAAACGTGCGTCGACTTGATCGAAGCGCTCGTCCATGTGCCGATGCGTTTCCGCGGCGCTTTCTTGCAGCAGGCGTTTGAAGTCGTTCTCGTCCATGAAAAAAATCGTACCTCGGAGTTCCTGAAAGAAAGCAACCTTCTACTGGACGTAGAACGGACGCGTGAACTTTGTGTACAAGTCCTCGACCTTGTGCACGACAAACAGGCCGAGCGGACTCGGTGCGAATGTGTAACCGGGCGCCGGATAGGGCGAGCATGAACCGGTGTCGCCCCACTGCGAGTGGAAGACCGTGCCGGGCGGCGGGTTCACGCGCAGAGGCGTCGGATCGGTCACCCACAGCCATGCCTGTGTTGCGTTGAACTGACCGGGAGAGCCGACCGGCAGCACCATCGCGTAACGCTTCGTCAGCGGCGGGTTGTAGATCATCGCGTAGGCGGTGTTGCCGCTGCAGTCCGGCGTCGTGAACAGCATCGTGCTGCCGCCGGTGCCTTGCAATCCGAGGATGTATTCAGGGCCGACGGAGAGCGGGACGGTATCGCCGCCTGCGAGGCGATAACTGACGAACGCGTTGAGCTGGATGCTGCCGAAGCGATCGTCATAGCGAATCACATCGCCGAGCTCTTTCCCCTTCGCGTCTACGACTACCGGCGTGCAACAGTGCATCACCGGTGGGCGCACGGGCTGCACTACAGGTTTCTGCGCGAGAAGAACCGAGGGGACGATGCTGAGCGCGACGAACCACAGGCGTTGGTGCCGCATGCGAAAGCCTCCTGGAAAAATGTGCGAGGAGTTTACCAGCGGCTTACACGGTTTCTACCGTTCGTTATTTGACGGAACCCCGAAACGGGTCTACCGTTCGCAAATCCGTCCAAATCAGAATGAAGAACCTGGGTGGCAAGGGAGGGGAGGATGACCGTTAGGTTTTTCCCCGGAAGCAAGAAACAGAAAACGAGCCTCATCGAAGGCTTTCTCACACAACATCACGTCGCACACGAACTGGCGCGCCCCGAGGAACTGGCGTCGAAAACGTTTCACCTCGGCACTGATCCCGCGCTCGAAGTCGATGGACGGATGTTCGTCGATCCGAACGTCGACGCGTTGAAGAAAATCTTTCACGTCGACGCCGAGTAGCGGCTAGGTCTTGAACATCGCCTCCGCTTCGCGCTCGATCGTGCTCTTGATGCGCGACTCGAACGGTTTGGCGATCAGAGGCAGCTTGCCGTCGACGATGACGTCCGTGTCTGTGATCTCGACCGATCCGTTGGCTTTGAAGCCTTTCGCCGATCCTGAAAAGACGAGCCGGTCGCCTTCCCAGTGCTGGTTAATGTCGCTGAGGTAGTGCCCGTGTTGCCCGAGAAGATCCTGCAGGCGCGCATCGATGATGCGGCGTGCGTTGATTCGATCGGTGTGATGCGGAATGACGATTCGCATTTGCCCTCCGGCCGGCGTTGTATCACACGGCTTGCCATCGGCCTCGTCGTGGACCTTGCCATGCTCGGCAACCCGAGGTAGCCTCGGTGCGGGACTTCCGCGTGGTCGCTACCCGCCATGCTTTCCAAGGTATGGAGTGCCGCGACCCTCGGAATTGATGCAGTACGAATCGTCGTCGAAGTCGATGCTCGGATCGCTGAGCAGCCCGGCTTCACTCTGGTCGGACTTCCGGACGCCGCCGCGCGCGAAGCGTATCCGCGCGTCCGTTCCGCCCTCCGCCACTGCGGCTATTGGCTGCCGCAGCGCCATTTCACCGTAAACCTCTCGCCGGCCGACGTGAAGAAGGAAGGGTCCGCTTTCGACCTCCCGATCGCGATCGGTATCCTGGTCGTCGCCGAGTTTTTGCCGCCGGAAGCGGTGCTCGGTCGCGTCTTTGTCGGCGAGTTATCGCTCGACGGCGCGCTCGTCCCGGTACGCGGCACGCTCGCGATCTCCGCGGCCTTCGCGCGCGATCCGGATCTGCGCGAATTGATCGTCCCTGCCGGAAACGCCAGCGAGGCCGCAGCCGTGCAGTCGGTTCGAGTCGCTGGCGTCAATCACCTGCCTGAGCTGCTGCGGCATCTGATGGGGGACAACGTCGTCGCGCCGGCGGTCTCCACTCCTGCGCCGGAGTTGCCCTCCGAATCGCCCGACTACTCCGACGTGCGCGGTCAGTTGCAGGCCAAACGCGCGCTGGAGATCGCCGCGGCCGGAGGCCACAACATATTGATGATCGGCCCGCCCGGATCAGGCAAGACGATGCTGGCGCGCCGGCTGCCGTCGATCCTCCCGCACCTCACGCTCGAAGAGTCGATCACGACGACGAAGATCCACTCCGTGGCCGGGACGCTTCCGATGGGCAGCGGTTTGATTCTGCGCCGTCCGTTTCGCGCGCCGCATCACACGATCTCGACTGCCGGACTGGTCGGCGGCGCTTCGCTTCCGCGCCCCGGCGAGGTCAGCCTGGCGCATCACGGCGTGCTGTTCCTCGACGAGCTGGCCGAGTTCCGCCATTCGACGCTGGAGGTCCTTCGCCAGCCGATGGAGGATGGCCACGTCACCATCGCGCGCGTCCAGCGCACGCTGACGTTTCCCTCGCGCTTCACGCTCGCCGCCGCGCTGAATCCATGCGCCTGCGGCTACTTCAACGACTCGCGCCGCCAGTGCGTCTGCACGCCCGCCCAGATCGCCCGCTACCTCGGCAAGATTTCTGGTCCGTTACTGGACCGCATCGATCTGCAAGTCGAAGTGCCCGCGCTCGCGGCCGAGGAGATTTCGACATTCACGCCGGGTGAGAGCTCGGCGTTGATCCGCGACCGCGTTGAAGCAGCGCGCCAGATTCAACGCCAGCGTTTCGCGCGATCGACGATCGACTGCAACGCCGACATGACCTCCCGCGCGATGCGCCGTCATTGCGAGCTCGACGCCGCGTCACGACGCATCCTCGACCAGGCCCTCACGCACCTCGGCCTCTCCGTCCGTGCCCACGACCGTGTGCTAAAGGTCGCGCGAACGATCGCCGACCTCATCGCTACCGAGCGCATCCAAAGCGACCACATCGCCGAAGCCGTGAACTACCGAGCGCTGGACCGCGCCTACTTCAGGACATAACACCATGAACAATTACGCCGGAAACGTCAGCGATTTCAATAGGTTGCGCCGCGGTTCGGGTCGCGGTTTCGTGAGCCGTTTTGTCCACGGGTGAGCGCGTCTTAATCACTCAGAATAATTTTGTGTCCGGATCGCGTTAAGGCCCGAGCGAAAGAAGTGCGATTAATTGTTGACAAAATCGGCTTCGATTTTATGATCTTATCACCTAGCCAGCAGGGTGCGTGATGGGTGAGGAGTCGGAGAATGGCTTTTGAAAAGTGGGATCCCCAACCTGAATTTGAGCGCTTTCCTGCCTCGGCGACCATCGTCCAGTCGCGCTTGATCCGGCTTCCGACGCCCGTTGCGTCGATGCTCCGCTTGCGCAACAAGAGCAACGCGAACCTCTACTACGACAAGAAGCGGAAGGTCATCGGCATCCGCGCGCTCGACAAAAAAGAAGAGGGCGCCGCGAAGATCCGGCAGTCGGACAAGTCGACCTCGCTGCACGTCCCGAGCTTCTTCCGTTTCTACGACATCGAAGTGCCGGGCATCAAGCGCTTCCACTGCTGGTACGACGAGAAGGAGCGGATGGCGATGATCGACATCTCGCGCCCGTCGCCCCGTGGACGGCCCGCAGGCACGTAGCGCCGTTCGCCAATGATCGACAAAAACAAAACGGGCGGCCGCGAGGCCGCCCGTCGTCATTAACGTTGATCGTTGTTGTCAGTGGAGAGCGCGACGGCGTGGCGCCGGCGTGTTGATCACCGAGAACATCTGCGAGAGGCTCTTCGACGCTTCGTCGCTCATGATCCACATCATGCCGGGATAGGCGGCCGCGCCGGACGCCATCTTCGTTGCGGGGTCATTGTTCTGCATGAACGTCGCGATCGACGCCAGAGGAACGTGCGTTCCGTAGCCGGAGTTGATGGCTTTGATGTACTCGTTGGCGAACAGCGTGTAGCCGATGTCCGTGAGGTGTACGCCGTCGAGGCTGAAGATACCGCCGGTGATGAAGTCGCTGGTCAGGTGGAACGGGCCCACGTTGATGCCAGCGGCGAAGCGGTCGAAAAGGCCCTTGATATCAGCGACCGGAACGTTGTGCGCCGCAGCCGAGGCCGTGATCGCCGTGTTGTAGTCGGCGATGCGCTGCGTGAGGGTGGCGATTTCGGCCGGCGTGACGATGACTGCGTCCGGCAGCGGCGTCCCGAAGAGCGGGAGTTTGTTGGTCGGATCGAGGATCGGCTTGAGCGCGGATGGAATGCCGAAGCCCTGCGCGATCAGCGAACTGGCCCCGAGCGTGACGAAGCTGCCGGGCGCCAGCTGGCCAACGCCGGGAGCCGCGTCAATCTGACCGACCAGCGTGATCGGCTGCCCGGTCGGTCCGAGGACCGGCGTGCGCGTGGCCGGATTGATGAGCACTGTCGGTACCGTCCGGAAGAACGGTACCGAGGAGGGGTTCGTCGGAAGTGTACCGACCACCACGCCGGCTCCCGTCGCGGTGAGCTTGTCGAGCAGCGTGTTGTAGGCCGTGGTGAATGCGGCGACCGACGTCAGACCGGTGGTCGTGCCGTTCGTGGCTGAGCCGAGGAAATCGTTACCGCCAATCCAAACCAAGATGAAGGTCGGCTTCTGCGCGACGACCGCATCAACCTCGGTGACCGGTCCACGGAGGATGAACTGCGCGAGCTGCTGTACGCCGCGCGTAACCGGTTTATCGGTGCCGGTGACGGTGAAGGTATCCGCGACGTTTGCGCCCGGGATGCTGACGTTGTTGAACGGACGGCCGAAGGTCGTGTTCAGCGGCGCTCCCTGACCTGGCGCATTGACGATGACGGGAGGGTACGTGCTGATGTCCATCAGCGTCAGCTCCGGTCCGATGCCCGGATAGCTGACGATCGGCTGGGCGAAACAGACCTCCGTTGCCGAAGAGCCGAGCGTGCAGAGCGGGATGCCGAGCTGTTTGGCGACGACGGCCGGCCAGCTGTATACCGAGTGATGTTCGTTGAGCGAGTTGCTCTCGAAGCCGGCGCCGTAGCTGTCGCCGATAGCGACAACGGTCTTGAAGTTGGGCGAGCCAACCGCGGCAAAGCCCGGAGCAGCGATGACCGCGATTGCCAGTGCAACCGTGGCGATGCGAGCGAAGCTTCTGATGCGCGTCATTTGGGATTCTCCTGTTTGGGGTCTGGCCTAGAACCGGTAGCCGAGGTTCAGGCTGATGAGGTTTGCGTCAGTGCGGTACGTTCCGTTGAAGTTGTTATCCGCGGAACTGATTCCCATCGTGCTGCGCTTCTTGAAGTGGAGCGCGAACTCCGTGGCGTCCAGGACCCAGTGGCCGTGGTGCCAGCCGATGCCGAAGCTCGCTCCCTCGCGGTCGGAGTCGGGCAGCAGCGGGCTGACGTTCTCGGTCGGCTGGGGCGTGCGGTCGTAGAGCAGGCCGAAGCGGACGTCCCAGGTCGGATTGATGGTGCGGTTCGCGCCGAAGCGGTACGAATTGCTGTCGTCCCAGTTCTGAACGCGCGTGAAGCCGGCGGCCGGGGTGGTCAGGAAGTCCACTTTGAGCTGCTTGAAGCGGCTCCAGGTCGTGTGGACGACGTCGAACTCGAGGTCCCAGTTCGGAATCGCCGTCGTGGCGATGCCGAGGTTCGCGATCGAGGGGAAATCGATGCTCGTGGCGACCGGCTGGCTCGGCGGAAGGCCGGGCTTGATCAACGCATCGAGCTGCGGGTTGCCGGTCGGAATCTGCGTCACAGTCACGTCGCCCTTGAAGTCGATGGTCATCGGGGCGCGATACGAGGCGCCGATACGCCACACCGACGACGGCTTGAAGAGCACACCCACGTTCCAGCCCCAGGAGTTGTCCCAGTCGCTGGAAAGGTAGGCGCTGGCAACGTCGATGAAGCGGCCGTTGAACGGATTCACATTGACCGTGCCCGGAGGAAGGGTGCTGTTCCGCGCCAGAACGACGCGGGCCCGGCGGTACTCGGCGCCCGCGCCGACCGCGAACCGGCCGTCGGTGGTTTGCCAGGCGATGGAGGGCTGCACCGAAACCGTCTTGATGTTCGCGTCGCGCGAAACGAAGCGGCCGATCCATGGATCTTCCCAGTTCGTGCGCAGACCGAACGGCGTAAAGACGCCGACGCCGAACGTAAGATTCGTCCCCACCGGCACGATCAGATACGCGTTCGGCGGGACGAAGGTGTGATGCTTGTATTGACCCGTCGCGCCGCTGGTGAAGGCGTCGTTCGGGTCGCCGGTGAACTCGTTGTTGAAGTTGATGAGCGTGCCGCCGGCAAGGAAGGATGTGTGTCGCTGCTGAGCGATGCCGGCCACGTTGTAGAAGATGGCGCTCGGATCGTCCGCCGTCGCGGCGAACGCGCCGCCCATCGCCGTCGCTTTCGCGCCCTGTTCAAAGAGCCCGAATCCAGCTCCAAACGCTGCACCACTCACCGCCAACATCGCTGCCGAAACCAGTACCCCGATTCTGCTGAAAGAACGCAAGCTGGACCTCCTAAGTCACTCGAAATGCGCTTGAAAGTAGACCGTGGGGAAACCGCCGGATGATAGCACAGCGATTTTTTCGGAAGGGGGCGCGGCGTTCAGGCGTGGCGGCGCGGCCGCTTATGCCTCATCCACCACCCGCACATCCCCGGCGGCGAGAATCGCGTCGAGCTCGGCGGCCGGGCATGGGGCGCTGATCAGTCGCCCTGCATCTGGTCGCGATTGTGGCGCTTGAGGACGGTAGCCTGATCAGTGACCTAGCGAGGGCGCGCATGAGCGAAGCGGCGATGCTCTTTCACTGGGCGCGTACGCCGAAGCCTCGACCTCTGGGATCTCGAACACGAACCCGAAAGTAATCTGTTCGCTGCAGAGCATTCGCGAATAGGGGATCACCGCGGATCTCGTTGCGCGCCGTCGAAACTCCTCACCAGACGTACTCAGCCGAGGTGGGTCGACGTGAATGTGGCGGCGTCCTCGAGCGCGCGATTCTTGCGTATAACTATTGTGGACGATTAGCTTCCGCTTGCTTGGCACCAACAACCCGCCGTCGGACGATCAGGCGCCACATGCACGTGATCACGTATGACAGAAAAACATACACAGGAACGGCAAGCCTGAGGTGTCGCCATAGAAGTTCGTGGGTTGTACAGAAGTCGCAGATGCTTCGGTTGTAATAGACGTCGATTGCTTGATGCCCGGCTGGGAACAGGAGTCTACCGGCGGCCGCAACGGGCCAATCGGTGATATGACAAACTGTCCTCTGCATCTCTCGCTTGTTACCGGGCGTACGCGTACAGGTGCACCAAGTCAGCACGCCTATAGCAGCTGCCGCGACAACCCGTACGAGGAGTGATCGTAAAGATCTCATTGTTCGCCGTCCGGACAGGGCGCGCAGTCATTCACATCGAGGTGCACATTGCCCTGCCAGTGCCCTCTCCACTTGGACGAAGTTCAAATTCGCTTATGTTTCTTGCGGCCTGGGTTTCTAGGAATTGACCTAACCCCAGCGAAGATGTCGAAAAATGTCCACGACTCGCAAGACGCTCGCCGGTGCGCGATCGCACGGTCGCAGCGAACCGCACGACCACATCACAGGAGTCGCTTCCTCAATGAACGTAATAACCACGACCTCCCCCGTCGAGATCTTGTCAGGATGTGTCGGCTGCTGAGCAAGATACGGCAGCTCCAGCACGAGATCGCCTTTCAACTTTCCTTTGAGAACGTTGAGAACCTTGACCCTCAACATCGGAAGGGGGCCACACTCCGAGCGACGCCGGGCCCCACGACATTCGTTATCCTCGACATAGTCTATGATCTGGGCATATATAACTTGAACGCCCTCGAGTTTGGCGTAGTTTGTCGGCGCCTGGTCGTGTGCTGCGTGGGTGGCGCTCTGTTTTGCCGATTCGCCGCCGGACGATGATACACACACCAGAATTGTCGCGACTGCGGCAGCAACGAGTGCCTTCGACCGTCGGGCGTTCACGGAAGCCATAAATTCCATAACGTATCCTGTATCTGTTGGGCCGCCACTTGAAGGCGTGTCGTCGTCTTAAAGGGCACCTGCGGCTGCTGAAGCCGGGGTGATGCCAACGTGCTTCGTTCGGCGGTTTTAGTAGCGCGCGGCAGCGGTGTCCCGTTATCCAATTGAATGGCTAGAAGTTCACTGAAAACTACGCCCTGATTGGAGAAAATATTGGTCGTCGTGACGGCGCCGTCCATTGGGAGCGGAACGGTGGACGTTTGACAGCCAACGAGCGACACCGTGTGAGCCTGAATATTGTAACCGCCACCAATGAGCATATCTTGCCCCTGTTGGTAGTTCATCACGAAATCGGTCGCACCACCGTTAGGCGACAAAGCGCCATGCCCGGCGAGAATGACATCGTTGGAAGGGTCAGCCAGTATATTCGCGATCGTCGCGCGCGGCGTGTTCAGGCCCGAATAATAATTGATATTCAAAGATTGAAGGCGCGTCGAGACTGAGTGCTCGAGCGCCGCGCTGACTTCGCCGGGGCCCCAAACGGCGATGAAATGTATTCCCGCTTCCCCGTTTGGGTCGAGGATCGTCAGGGGATTGTTCAACGCATACGCATAACGATTCCAAGTCTGCGGCTCCTGGGTCTTTCCGAGTATGGGATCAACGGACAAGAATCGTCCCAAATTCGCGTTGTAATACCGCGCGTGCATGTAATCGACGCTACCGTTGGTCGCCGCGACGATATCCCGCTCGTGGCCGGTGTACTTCATCAACTCGACGGCGCTCTCCGGCGGCGTGAGGTTCATCTCGGCGCCAAAGGGATAGTAGCTGTGTTTGCCGGCGAGAACGCTTAGCTCCTTGGTCACCAGGCGCGGAGTACCGAGGTGGTCGAGATGGTAGTGGTAGGTGGTTGTGGGACTCGTTGATCCCGGCGTGTTGGGGAAGACCGAGGCGAGCAGCAGGCCGCTACGCCATACGTAGTCTTTGGACCAATAGTGATTCGTCAGGGTCAAAGGCGATGAAGAGGTTTCCAGGCTCGTGAATTCGCGCAGGACTTTGCCGCCCTGATCGCGCACGGTCCACGTCCATGAGGCGCCCTGCCGCACCGCGATCCGCTCATCGTCAGCGGTATAGACGAAGTCGCGGATATCGGTTCCAACGGCCGCTCGCCTCACCATGCCTGTCCCGTCATACATGTACACGGCGCCGAACCCCGTCTTGA
>Ga0213876_10000062_pt1 | contig 128625 bp, 65 predicted proteins | sample BarmaccomBMRX_R9_FD_160113 | JGI IMG/M metagenome (GOLD analysis project Ga0213876, IMG submission 160113) | Root-associated microbial communities from Barbacenia macrantha in rupestrian grasslands, the National Park of Serra do Cipo, Brazil - RX_R9 | ecosystem: Host-associated > Plants >... | reverse complement strand
GCGCGGCGGCTGGCTGGCGGGGAGTTAGACTTTTTGGGGCGGGGCGACGGGCAGGTGAAGGTGCGGGGCTTCCGCGTCGAGCTGGGGGAGGTCGAGGCGGCGCTGCTCAGGCACGAATCGGTGCGCGAGGCCACCGTCGTCGCCCGCGGCCAGGCCGGCGCCGACGTGCGTCTCGCAGCCTACGTGACGCTCGAACCCGACGCCGAAGGGGGTCGGGAGCGGCCCGGCGATGAGGTCGAAGCTGCCCCCGAGAGTAACCTCAGTCGCCTACTCAAACGCTATCTCTCTGAGCGTCTGCCGGATTACATGATTCCCTCTTGGGTGTGTGTGCTGGAAGCGCTGCCGCTGACGCCGAACGGGAAGATCGACCGGCGCGCGCTGCCCGAGCCGACCTCGGCGGCCGAGGCGGGCGCGGCCGAGTACGTCGCGCCGCGCGACGAGACCGAGACTCGCATCGCGGCCGTCTGGGCCGAAGTGCTCGGCGTCGAGCGGGTCGGCGTGAACGACAATTTCTTCGACCTCGGCGGCCACTCGCTGCTCGCCACGCAGGTCGTCGCGCGCCTGCGGCGCGAGTTCAACATCACCCTGCCTCTGCGCAGCCTGTTCGAGTCGCCGGACGTGGCCGGCCTCGCGCTGGCCGTCGCGCAGGCCGCGGGCGCGCAGGCCGAGAAGGAGTTGCCGGAAGTGGCGGCCGCGGGCCGCGGGGGCAAGAGCCTGGAACAGTTGCTGGCGGAGTTGCAGCGCCTCTCCGCCGACGAGGTGAATCGAATGCTCGAAGAGAAGAAGCAGCGCCAAGGTGGTGACGCATGAAGAGCCTGACCGAACCCATCGCATCGCTCACGCCCGAGAAGCGCGAGTTGCTCCGGCTTCTGTTGCAGGAGGAGGGCGGCACGTCCGACGCCTTCCCGCTCTCGTTCGCGCAGCAGCGCCTCTGGTTCCTCGACCAGTTGGAGCCGGGCAGCGCCGCCTACAACGTCGCCGCGGCCGTGCGCCTGCGCGGCCCGCTCGACCTCGAAGCCTTCCGCCGGAGCCTCAACGAGATCGTGCGCCGCCACGAGTCGCTGCGCACGACCTTCGCCAACGTGGACGGCCGCCCGCTTCAGGTCGTCGCGCCGAGCCTGACTCTGACAGTGCCGGTGACCGACCTGAGCGCCGTCGCGGAGGAGCAGCGCGAGGCGGAAGCGTTGCGGCTTGCGCAGGAGGAGGCACAACTCGGCTTCGACCTCGCGCGCGGCCCGCTCATCCGCGCGCAGGTCTTGCGGCTGGAGGCGGAGGAGCACGTCGTGCTGTTGACGATGCACCACATCGTCTCGGACGGCTGGTCGGTCGGCGTCTTCATCAGGGAACTGGCCGCGCTCTACGACGCGTTCCTCGAAGGCCGTCCGTCGCCGCTGCCCGAACTGCCGCTTCAGTACGCCGACTATGCGCGCTGGCAGCAGGCGTGGCTGAACCCCGACGTGCTGCGCGACCAGCTCGACTACTGGAGGCAGCAGCTCGGCGACGAACTCCCCGCCCTGCAACTGCCGGCCGACCGCCCGCGCCCCGCCGTGCAGCAGCACAACGGCGCGCGCCACTACCTGGACTTCCCGCGCAGTCTGGCCGACGCGCTCACGGCCCTCAGCCAGCGCGAAGGCGTGACGCCCTTCATGACACTGCTGGCGGTCTACCAGATTCTGCTCCAGCGCTACACGGGGCAGGAGAGGATCGGCGTCGGCACGTCCATCGCCGGGCGCAACCGCGCCGAGGTCGAAAACCTGATCGGCTTCTTCCTCAACAGCCTCGTGCTGCGCACCGACCTCTCGGGCGACCCGACCTTCCGCGAGCTGCTCGGGCGCGTGCGCGAGGTGGCGCTCGGCGCCTACGCCCACCAGGACGTGCCCGTCGAGATGCTGCTTGAGACGCTGCACCCGGAGCGCGACCTGAGCCACAATCCGCTCTTTCAGGTGATGTTCATCCTCCAGAACACGCCCACGCCCGTGCTCACACTTTCGAACCTCACGCTGACGCCGATTGAGATCGACACGCTGACGGCGAAGTTCGACCTCACGCTCGACCTGCGCGAGACGCCGGCCGGGCTGTCGGGCTGGTTCGAGTACAGCACGGACATCTTCGAGGCCGAGACCGTCGCGCGCCTCGCCTACCACTTCCAGACGTTACTCGAAGCGGCGGTCGCCGACCCGCAGCGGCGCATCTCGGAGCTGTCGTTGCTGACCGAGCCCGAGCGGCGGCAGTTGGAGGCGTGGGGCGGGCCGCAGTCCGGCGTCGCCGGCGACACGTGCGTCCACCGCCTCTTCGAACAGCAGGCCGCCGCGAAGCCGGACGCGGTCGCCGTCATGTTCGAAGAGCGGCTGTTGACTTACCGCGAGCTGAACGAGCGCGCCGACCTGCTGGCGCGCCACCTGCGCGCGCTCGGCGTCGGGCCGGAGTCGGTCGTCGGGCTCTACCTCGAGCGCTCGTTGGAGATGGTGGTGGGGCTGCTGGGCATCCTCAAGGCGGGCGGCGCCTACGTGCCCTTAGACCCCGAGCACCCGCGCGAGCGCCTCGCCTTCATGCTCGAAGACGCGGGCGCCCGCGTGCTGTTGACGCAGGCGCGTCTGTCCGGCCGCGTCGAGCTGCCGTCCGTCCGCCGCATCTGTCTCGACGCCGACTGGCCGCTCATCGCGCGCGAGCACGAAGGGCGCGGGGAAGGCGAGACGCGGGTGTCGAGCGCCAACCTCGCCTACGTGCTCTACACGTCCGGGTCAACGGGGCAGCCCAAGGCCGTGCAGGTGCAGCACGCCTCGCTGGCCGCTTACGTCGAGGCCGCCCGGCGCGACTTCGTGCTCACGCACGAAGACCGCGTGCTTCAGTTCGCCTCGGTCAGCTTCGACACCAGCGCCGAGGAGATTTATCCGTGCCTGACGACCGGCGCGACGCTCGTGCTGCGCACCGGCGCGATGCTCAGCTCGGCGCAGACCTTCCTTCAGCGTTGCCGCGAGTGGGGCATCACCGTGCTTGACCTGCCGACCGCCTACTGGCACCAGGTCGTCGCGCGTCTGGAAGCGGAGTCGCTCGAACTCCCGCCCGCGCTGCGCCTCGTCATCATCGGCGGCGAGCGCGCGCTGCCCGAGCGCGTGGGCGCGTGGCACGCACACGCCGGCGCGCGCCCGCGCCTGCTGAACACTTACGGCCCGACCGAGACGACCATCGTCGCCACGGCCGCCGCACTGTCGGCCGACGCGGTCGGCGCCTCGCGCGAAGTCCCCATCGGCCGGCCGGTCGGCGGCGCGCGCGCCTACGTCCTCGACCCCGCGCAACGCCTCGTGCCCGTCGGCGTGCCCGGCGAACTCTACGTCGGCGGCACTGGCGTGGCGCGCGGATATTTGAAACGGCCGGAACTGACGGCCGAGCGGTTCATCCCCGACCCGTTCTCGGGTGAGCCGGGCGCGCGCCTCTACCGCACGGGCGACCGCGTGCGCTGGCTGCCGGCGGGGCAGCTCGAATACCTCGGCCGCACCGACAATCAGGTGAAGGTGCGCGGCTTCCGCATCGAGCTGGGCGAAGTCGAGGCGGCGCTGGCGGCGTACCCGTCGGTGCGCGATGCGGTCGTCGTGGCACGCGAGGAGGCTGCGGGCGAGCGCCGGCTCGTGGCCTACTTCACGACCGAAGGGGCGGAGCCGCCGGCCGCAGTCGAGCTGCGCCGGCACCTGCGCGCCACGCTGCCCGAGCACATGATTCCTTCGGACTTCGTGGCGCTCGAAGCGCTGCCGCTGACGGTCAGTGGCAAGATCGACCGGCGCGCGCTGCCGGCGCCCGAGCGCGGCCGGGCAACGCCGGGCGAGGGCTTCGTCGCCCCGCGCAGCCCGCTCGAAGAGGTGCTGGCCTCCGTCTGGGCCGAACTGCTCGGCTACGGAGAGGTCGGCGTGAACGACAACTTCTTCGACCTCGGCGGCCACTCGCTGCTCGCCACGCAGCTCATCTCGAGGGTGCGTGAGGCGTTCCGCGTGGACGTGCCGCTGCGCGACATCTTCGAGACGCCGACCGTCGCCGGGCTCGCCGAGAAGGTGGCCGCCGCCCTGCAACTGACCGAGGCGCCCGAGCTGCCGCCGATCACGCCCGTCCCGCGCGACGGTCACCTCCCGCTCTCCTTCGCGCAGGAGCGTCTCTGGCTGCTGCACCAGCTCCACCCCGAGAGCGTCGCCTATCACGTGCTGCGCCCGATGCGGATTAAGGGCGCGCTCGACGTGCCGCTGTTGGAGCGCACGGCGACCGAGGTCATCCGGCGGCACGAAATCTACCGCACGACGGTCGGCGTCAGAGACGGCGTCCCCGTGCAGGTCATCCACCCGTCGCGGCCCGTCCGCCTGCGCGTCATCGACGTGCGCGACCTGCCGCCGGCCGAGCGCGAGCGGCGCGTCGCCCGGTTGATCGAAGAGGAGGGGCGGCGGCCGTTCGACCTCGCCACGGGGCCGCTGTGGCGGCTGTCGCTGCTCCAGCTCGACGAAGCGGATCACCTGTTGATGCTGACCGAGCACCACATGGTGCACGACGGCTGGACGGAGGGGCGACTGGTCACAGACTTCCTCGAACTCTACGCGGCGCTCGCGGCTGGCCTGCCGTCGCCGCTGCCCGAGTTGACGATTCAGTACGCCGACTTCGCCCACTGGCAGCGGCGGACGCTGCAGGGCGAGGTCTTCGAGAACCTGCTCGGATACTGGAGGCGGCAGTTGGCGGGCGTCCCCGTCCTGGAACTGCCGACGGACAGGCCGCGGCCGGCCGTCCAGTCCTTCCGCGGCAACACGCTCACCTATCGCTTCCCGGCCGAGTTGATGAGGGCGCTCAACGTCATGAGCCGCCGCGAAGGCGTCACGCTCTACATGACGCTGATGGCCGCCTTCAACCTCCTGCTCCACCGCTACTCGGGCCAGGACGACATCGCCGTCGGCGCGCCCATCGCTAACCGCAACCGGCTGGAGACCGAGCTGCTGACCGGCTTCTTCGTCAACACGCTCGTCATGCGCACCGACCTCGCGGGCGACCCGACCTTCCGCGAGCTGCTCGGGCGCGTGCGCGAGACGGCGCTCGGCGCCTACGCCCATCAGGACATGCCCTTCGAGCGCCTCGTCGAAGAGCTGCAGCCCGACCGCAGCCTCAACCGCCAGCCGCTCTTCCAGGTGATGTTCGTTCTTCAGAACGCGCCGATGCGTCCGCTGGAACTGCCCGGCCTCGACATCGAGACGCTGCGCGTCCACAACGAGACGGCGAAGTTCGACCTGCTGCTCTCGATGCGCGAGGAGGGCGAACACCTGCTCGCCGTCATGGAGTACAGCACGGACATCTTCGAGCAGGCGACCGTCGAGCGCATGATGCAGCACTTCCAGAACCTGCTGGCGGGCGCGGCGGCCGACCCCGGGCTGCGTCTGTCGCAACTGCAACTCGTCACCGAGGCCGAGCGCGAACAACTGCTCTTCGCATGGAACGACACGCGCGCCGACTACCCCGAAGAGGAGTCGCTGACGCAGCTCTTCGAGGCGCAGGTGGCGCGCACGCCCGACGCCGTCGCCGCGCTCCTCGGCGACGAGCAACTCACCTACGCGGAATTGAACCGGCGGGCCAACCGCCTGGCGCACCACCTGCGCGCGTCGGGCGTCGGCCCCGAGGTCTTCGTCGGCATCTGCATGCAGCGCTCGCTGGAGATGATGGTGGCCGTGCTCGGCGTGCTCAAGGCCGGCGGCGCTTACGTCCCGCTCGACCCGACCTACCCGCAGGAGCGGCTCGCCTACATGCTCGAAGACGCGGGCGTCGTCGCGCTGCTCACCCAGTCACACCTGCGCGGGGTGCTGCCGGCACACGCGGCGCCCGTCATCTGCCTCGACACCGACGCACGCCTCTTCGCGGGCGAGAGCGAAGAGAACCCCGCGCGGACGACGCACGCCGAGAACGTCGTCTACGTCACTTACACGTCCGGCTCGACGGGCAGGCCGAAGGGCATCGGCATGGTTCAGCGCCCGCTGCTCAACCTGCTCGACTGGATGTGCCGCACGACGCACCTGCCCGCGGGCGCGCGCACCGTGCAGTTCGCTTCGCTCAGCTTCGACGTGTCGTTTCAGGACATGTTCTCGACCTGGTTCTCGGGCGGGGCGCTCGTGCTCGTGACCGAGGCCCAGCGCCGCGACATCGCGGGCCTCAGCCGGGTGCTGACCGACAACCGCGTGCACCGCATCTTCATCCCGGCCGTCGCGCTGCAACAACTGGCCGAAGGCTTCTGCGCGGAGGAGAGCGCGGGGACGGAGCTGCGCAAGGTCATCGCCGGCTCGGAGCAGTTACAGGTGACGCAGCCCCTCGCGCGCTTCTTCGGCCGGGCGCGCGGCTGCACGCTGCATAACGAGTACGGGCCGTCGGAGACGCACGTCGTCACGGCCCTCGCGCTGCCCGAGGACGTGGCGAGCTGGCCGGCGCGTCCGCCCATCGGCCGCCCCATCTCGAACACGCAGATCTATCTGCTCGACAAGGCGCTCGGGCCGGTGCCGGTCGGCGTGCCCGGCGAGCTGTACATCGGCGGCGTGGGACTGGCGCGCGGCTACGTCGGCCGGCCCGACCTGACGGCCGAGCGCTTCGTCCCCGACCACATCGGCGGCCGGCCCGGCGCGCGCCTCTACCGGACGGGCGACATGGCGCGCTACCTGCCCGACGGCAACATCGAGTTCCTCGGCCGGCAGGATCATCAGGTCAAGATTCGCGGCTTCCGCATCGAGCTGGGCGAAGTCGAGGCGACGCTCGGCCAGCACCCGGCCGTCCACGAGGCCATCGCGCTGACGTGGGAGCGCGCGCCGGGCGACCGGCGGCTGGTGGCTTACGTCGTCGCCGAGCCGGGGCAGGTGCCGACCAGCGGTGAGCTGCGCGCCTTCCTGCTCGCGAAGCTGCCCGATTACATGGTGCCCTCCAGCTTCGTCTTCCTCGCGGCCATGCCGCTCACGCCCAACGGCAAGGTGGACAGGCGCGCACTGCCCGTGCCCGATCAGGCGCGGCCCGAGTTAGAGCAAGCGTTCGTCGCGCCGCGCGGCGCTCTGGAGGAGGTGCTGGCGCGCGTCTGGGGCGACATCCTCGGCATCGAGCGCGTGGGCGTGCACGACAACTTCTTCGACCTCGGCGGCCACTCGCTGCTCGCTACGCAGGTCAGCACGCGCGTCGGCGAGACGTTCCAGACCGACCTGCCGCTGCGCGCCATCTTCGAAGCCCCGACCGTCGCGGGCCTGGCCGAGCGCCTGCGCCGGCAGGAGGCGGAGCCGGGCACGTTCGAGAAGATGTCGTCCATCCTGCTTCAGCTCGAATCGCTCTCCGAGGAGGAGGGCGAGGCGCTGCTCGAAGCGACACGACTCGCGGAACCCGACGGCGAGCCCGACCCGCTACCCTCATAAACGTCCGGCCGCTCAAGAGCGGTGCGGCCTCTAAGTCATGGCGACCATTGTCTTCGCCCCGTACCCGGAGACGGGGCACCTCAACGCGACCTTCAAGATCGCGAAGGCCCTCAAGGCGCGCGGCCACCGGCTGCGCTACCTCGGGTTGGCCGACTTCGCCGAGCCCGTCCGGCGGCAGGGCTTCGAGTTCACGCCCATCCTCGAAGACCTCTTCCCGGTAGGCTTCATGCGGCAGCACGCCGTCAGCCGGAACATCGACAACTTCGCCGCCGTGCTGCTCAAGGCCAAGAGCGAGCGCCGCCCCATAAACCTGCCGCAGCACCTCCAGCGCTTCGCCGCCGAGGCACGCCCGGACGTGCTCGTCATCGACCTGCTGCTGAGCGACCTCGCGCTGGTAGCGGTCGGGCTCGGCCTGCGCACGGTTCTTTTCAACACGCAGCTTTTCAACCCCTGGGCCGACGAGCCGGCGGGGTACGCGCCGCTGGCGGGCCAGCCCGAGTTGATTCTCTGTCCGCAGGAGTTCGACTTCCCCGGCACGGTGCGCAAGCCCGGAAGCCACTACGTCGAGTCCTCCATCGACCTCGCGCGCGAGGAGCCGCCGTTCGACTGGTCGCGGCTCAACCCGCAGAAGCCGCTCGTCTTCTGCTCGTTCGGCAGCCAGAGCCACCTGCTGCCCGGGAGCGAGCGTTTCTTCCGCGTCGCGGCCGAGGCGCTGGCCGAGCGTCCCGAGTGGCAACTGTTGCTGACGGTCGGCACGAACCTCGACCCGGCCGACTTTCCGGCCCCGCCGAACGTGCTGCTCGTCAAATTCGCCCCGCAGCTCGAAGTGCTGCGCCGCGCGTCGTTGATGCTCACGCACGGCGGCTTCAACAGCGTCAAGGAGTGCATCTACTTCGGCGTCCCGATGCTCGTCTTCCCCGTCATCCGCGACCACCCGGCCATCGCCGCGCGCGTCGTCTACCACCGCCTCGGGCTGATGGCCGACCCGCGCGAGTGCACGGCCGGTCAGCTGCTCGGCCTCCTCGACCGCCTCCAGCGGGACGAGTCTTACCGCGCCCGCGTCGAGGCGCTCGGGCAGACGTTCCGCGCGGCGGAAGAGGCCGCGCGCGGAGTCGAGATTATCGAGTCAGTCGCCAACCCGCCACAGCAACCTCATTGAGCGGGCGCGCGCCGACGCGCCCGCTCGCCGAAACCCCGAGGTCATCGCCATGCAAGTAACCGAAGAGACGTTGGAAACGCGGCCCGCTCAGGCGCAGCCCGCGCGGACGCTAACGCCCGAGCAGATCGGGCAGTTCGAGCGCGACGGGTACCTGCTGCTCGAAAACCACTTTACGCCCGAGGAGGTGCGGCTGTTGCTCGACGAGATACCGCACGTCTTCGCCGAGGACTCGCCCCGCCGCATCAAGGAGACGAGCGGCGCGGTGCGTTCCGTCTTCGCGGTGCACACGACGAATCACACCTTCCGCTGTCTCTCCTACCTCAACCGGCTGGTGGAACCCGCGCGCCAACTGCTCGGCAGCGAGGTCTACATCCACCAGTTCAAGGTCAACGCGAAGGTGGCGCTCGAAGGCGACCAGTGGGAGTGGCACCAGGACTTTCTCTACTGGCACAAGGAGGACGGAATGCCGTCCCCGCGCGTGCTGACCGCCGTCGTCTTTCTTCAGGACGTGGACGAGTTCAACGGCCCGATGCTGCTGATCCCCGGCTCGCATCGGGAAGGGATGATCGACGTGGAGGCGCAGCCCGTCAACGCCCCGAGCGCGGGCGGCGACGGCGCGCGCTGGATGCCGACGCTGACCGCCGACCTGAAGTACAAGATCGACCGCGACATCCTGGCCGACCTGTTGCGCCGTCACTCGATTCTCGCCACGAAGGGCGCCGCCGGCTTCACGCTCTTCTTCCACGGCAACCTCTTCCACGCCTCGGCCACGAACCTTTCGCCGAACGACCGCGTGGGCGTCTTCATCACCTACAACAGCATCGAGAACATGCTCGACGAGGTCGAACACCCGCGCCCGGCCTTCATCGCCAGCCGCGACTTCAGCCCCATCGTCCCCGTCCCCGACGACTCGCTGCTCAAGCTGCGCCACGACCCCGATGAGTAACGCCCTGAAACCGCTTTCGCCCGCCAAGCGCGAGCTGCTGGCGCTCCTGTTGAAGAAGGAGGGTCTCTCCGCCGGGCGGCAGAGTGCCATCCCGCGCCGCGCGGCCGACGGCCCGTGCCCGCTCTCGTTCGCGCAGCAGCGGCTCTGGTTCCTCGACCAGCTGGAGCCGGGCAACGCCGCCTACAACGTCCCCGTGGCGTTGCGGCTGACGGGCGCGCTCGACGCCGCGGCGCTCGAACAGAGTCTCAACGAGGTCGTGCGGCGGCACGAGGTGCTGCGCACTTCGTTCGCCGTCAGCCGGGGTCTGCCGGTGCAGGTCGTCGCGCCGGAGTTGCGCCTGAGCGTCGAGCGGCAAGACCTCGCGGGGCGGCCCGCGCCCGAGGCCGAGGCGCACAGGCTTCTCGCCGAGCGGACGCGCCGCCCCTTCGACCTGAGCCGTCTGCCGCTCGTCCGCGCCTGCCTCTTCCGGCTCGAAGAGCGCACGCACCTGCTGCTGCTCGTGATGCATCACGTCATCTCCGACGGCTGGTCGCTCGGCGTCCTGCTACGCGAGATGACCGCGCTCTACGACGCGTACAGTCACGGCCGGCCGTCGCCGCTCGCGGAGCTACCCGTCCAGTACGGCGACTACGCCGTGTGGCAGCGCGGGTGGCTACAAGGCGAGGTGCTGGAAGAGCAGCTCGCCTACTGGCGCGGGCGGCTCGGCGACCGGCCGGCGAAGCTGGCGCTGCCGGCCGACCACCCGGCCCCGCCCGTCCCGACGGGGCGCGGCGCGCAGCAGGCGCTCGCGCTGTCGGCCGGCCTGACGCGCGCGCTCAAGGAACTGGGCCGGCGCGAAGGCGCGACGCTCTTCATGACGCTGCTCGCCGGCTTCAAGGCGCTGCTCCACTGCTACACGCATCAGGACGAGATGGTGCTGGCGACCGACGCGGCCAACCGCCAGCGCGTCGAAACCGAAGGGCTCATCGGCTTCTTCGTCAACATGCTCGTGCTGCGCACAGACCTCTCGGGCGACCCGACCTTCCGCGAACTGCTCGGGCGCGTGCGCGAGGTGGCACTCGGCGCCTACGCCCACCAGGCGCTGCCCTTCGAGAAGCTGGTCGAACATCTGCAGCCGGAGCGCGAGCAGGGCGGGGCGACGCCGCTCTTCCGCGCGGTCTTCGCGCTCCAGAACGCGCCGATGCCGGCGGTCGAGCTGGAAGAGCTGCGGCTGGACGTGGTCGAGGTGGCGGGCGACGCTGCCAAGTTCGACCTCGTCGTCAACCTCTGGGAAGAGGGCGGAACGCTGGGCGGCTTCATCCGCTACAGCACCGACCTCTTCGAAGCGGCCACCGTCGCGCAATTCGCCGAGCACTACGCGCGGCTGCTCGCGCTCGTCGCCGCGCGGCCCGAGACGCGGCTCGCGCGGCTCGACATCCTCTCCGAGCACGAGCGCGCGGCCGTGGAGCGGAGTACGGCGGTGGAAGAATTGGAGGGCGGCTTCCGCTTCTAGCGCGCCGCCGACAACGGACTGAAAGGCAGGGTGTGCTTCATGAACGGCAAACCTCTCGACTGCGTGGTGATCGGCTACAACGAACTCCCCTTCGACCGCTACGAGCAGTTCCTGCGCGGCTACGGCGAAGACTCCGAGGCGTACCGCGACCTTAAGTTCAGCTACGTCCAGACCGGCCCGCGCAAGCTCGACTACGTGGGGCTGCTCAACCATGTCTACGAGGCCGCGCGGGGCGGCGGGGCGGCGGGCGCGGCGCGGCAAGCGTTCCTGTCGGGCGACATCCCGAACCTCGCCGCGGCCGTGCTGACCAGTTACCTCAACACGCACGGGTGCACGGCGCGCTACATCAACCTGTTCCAGCAGGAGCGCGACCGGCTCGCGGCCTACCTCGCCGAAGACCCGCTCTGCGTCGCCATCACCACGACCTTCTACGTCGTGAACCTGCCGGTCAACGAGATGGTCGAGTTCATCCGTCGTCACAACCCGCGGGTCAAGATCGTCGTCGGCGGGCCGCTCATCGCCAACCACGTGCGCAATGGCCGGGGCGACGGCACGGCCGTCTCCATCGGCGGCGTCAGCCCCGAGCTCCGCGCCGCGCTCGACGACATGGGCGCCGACATCTACGTCAACGAAGGGCAGGGCGAGGCCACGCTCGCGCAGATCGTGGCGACCCTGCGCGAAGGCGGCGACCTGGGGCGCGTCCCCAACATCATCTACCGCGACGGCGCGCGCCTGCGCGCGACCCCGACCGCGCCGGAGAACAACTCGCTCGACGAGAACTCAATCGACTGGCGCGGGTTCACGGGCGAAGACCTCGGCCGCACCATCCAGACGCGCACGGCCCGAAGCTGCGCCTTCAACTGCTCGTTCTGCAACTACCCGACGCGCGCCGGCAAGTTGACGCTCGCCGGGCTCGACACGGTCGAGCGCGAGCTGGACTCGATCCGCCAGCTCGGGCAGGTGCGCAACGTCGTCTTCATCGACGACACGTTCAACGTGCCGCTGCCGCGTTTCAAGGAGCTGTGCCGGATGATGATCCGCAAGGGCTACGGCTTCGACTGGTTCTCCTACTTCCGTTGCAGCAACTCGGACGAGGAGGCCATCGAGCTGATGGCCGAGAGCGGCTGCAAGGGCGTCTTCCTCGGCATCGAGTCGGGCTCGCCCGCCATCCTCGCCAACATGAACAAGGCCGCGACCATCGAGAAGTACGACCGCGGCATCAAGCTCCTGCACGACCACGGCATTCTCACCTTCGCCTCCTTCATCGTCGGCTTCCCCGGCGAGACGGCCGAGACCGTGGCCGAGACCGTGGACTTCATCCGCTCGACCGGGCCGAGTTACTACCGCGCGCAGATGTGGTACTGCGAGCCGGGCACGCCCATCGACCGCCACCGGCAGAAGTATCAGATCGAGGGCGAAGGCTTCGTCTGGTCGCACGCCACGATGGACAGCCTCGAAGCCATCGACCACATCGACCGCATGTTCCTGACCGTCACTGAGTCGCAGTGGCTGCCGCAGTGGTCGTTCGATTTCTGGATCATCCCTTACCTGCTCGGCAAGGGTCTCACGCTCCCGCAGTTCGACGACTTCATGGGCGTCGCCAACAAACTCCTCGCCATGAACGTCGCCGCCGTCACCGAGACGCAGCAGCAGGCGCTCAGCCGCGAGCACCTCCGGACTCTCGTCGAGCAGGCGCGCGACTGGAACATCAACTAGCCACCCCGCCCGCGACCCACAGGATTTCAGACCATGACCAGTGCGAACCTGCGCCTTTTCGACGAGCGGCTTGAGCCGGAGAAGAACTACTGGCTGCGACAGCTCGCGGGCGAGCCCGTGCCCGCCGGCCTCCCGCTCGACTACACGCGGCCGGCGGTCTTCACGCAGCGCACGGAGGCGGTCGAGCTCGACTGTGAACCGGAGGCCGTCGCCGGGCTGCACCGCCTCTGCGGTGAGAACGAGGCCCTCGCCTTCACCGTGCTGACCGCCGCCCTTCAGGTCTGTCTCTCGCGCTACGCGGGCGCCGAGGACGTGGTGGTCGGCACGACCATTCACCGGCGCCACGCGGAGGTCGCGGCGCTCAACCGCGTGCTGGCGCTGCGCGGCCGCGTCGAGCCGGGCGCGCAGGTGCGGGAACTGCTCGCGCACGTCAAGCAGACGGTCGCCGACGCCTACGCCAACCAGAAGTACCCATTCAAGCGTTTGCTGCAACTGCTCGGGGTCGAGCCGCCGCACAACCGCGCGCCGCTCTTCAACGTCGTCATCCTGCTGGAGAGCATCAACGACCCGGCGCACGCCGCCGAACTCAGGCACGACCTCACCGTCCTCTGCGCGCGGCGCGGCGGACGGCTCGGCCTCAGATTCGAGTACAGCCCGCGCCTCTTCAAACGCGAGACCGTCGCCGTCTTCGCCGAGCACTTTCAGGCGGTGCTCGGTGCCCTGGTCGCCGCGCCCGACCGCGTGGTCGATGCGCTCGAACTGCGCCCGGCGCGGACACAGGCCCGCTGGCTCGAAGAGTTCAACCGCACGGCGGCCGACTACCCGCGCGACCGGACGGCGCACGAGTTATTCGAGGCGCAGGCGGCGCTGACGCCCGACGCCGTCGCCGTCGTGGACGGCGGCGAGCAGCTGACCTACGGCGAGCTGAACAATCGGGCGAATCGTCTGGCGCACCACCTGCGCGCCCTGGGCGTCGGCCCCGGCACACAGGCGGCGGTGCTGCTCGAACACTCGCCGCGGCTGCTCGTCGCCCTGCTCGGGGTGCTCAAGGCGGGCGGCGCCTACGTCCCCATCGACCCGGAGCACCCGCGCAACCGCATCGCCTTCGTGCTGCGTGACGCGCGCTGCGTCGCCGTGCTGACAGACGGCCCGCTCGCCGAACGGCTGCCTGAGGGCGCGCCGCCCGCCGTCCTCCTCGACCGGGACTGGCCCGAGATCGCCCGCGCCAGCGGCGCAAACCCAGCGCCGACGACCACGCCCGGCGGCCTCGCCTACGTCATCTACACCTCCGGCTCGACCGGCGAGCCGAAGGGCGTGCAGATCGAGCACGCGGCGCTGGTGAACTACGTGTGGTGGGCGCGTGAAGTCTACCTGCGGGGCGAGCCTCTTAACTTCGCCCTCTACTCCACCATCGCCTTCGACCTGACGGTCACCTCCGTCTACGTGCCGCTCATCACGGGCAGCCGCATCCACATCTACCGCAAGGCCGAAGGGCGCTCGCCGCTCGACGAAGCGCTCACCGACGACCGCGTCGAAGTCCTCAAGCTGACGCCGAGCCACCTGGCGCTGCTGGCGGCGCGCGACAACCGCGGGAGCCGGCTGCGGCGGCTCGTCGTGGGCGGGGAGGCGCTGACGACCGAGTTGGCGCGGGCCGTCCAGCGCAGCTTCGGCCGGGAGGTGGAGATCTATAACGAGTACGGGCCGACGGAGGCGACGGTCGGGTGCATGATCCACCGGTTCGGGGCGGGGGCGGACGACCGCGTCCACGTGCCCATCGGGCGGCCGGCCGCCAACGCGCGCGTCTACGTCCTCGACGAGCGGCTCAGGCCGGTGGCGGAGAACGTCGTGGGCGAACTTTACATCGCGGGCGACGGGCTGGCCGTGGGCTACTTGAACAAAGAGGGGTTGACGGCCGAGCGGTTCATCCCCGACCCGTTCGACGCGGGCGCGCGCATGTATCGCACCGGCGATTTGGCGCGCGTGCTGCCCGGCGGCGAGCTCGACCTCATCGGCCGCCGCGACGAGCAGGTCAAGTTCCGCGGCTATCGGGTTGAGTTGAACGAGATCAGGAGCGCGCTCAACCGCCATCCGGAGATTCGTGACAGCGTGGTCGTCCTTGCGAATGATGCGCAGGCGCGCCCCGTCATGGTCGCCTACTACGTCTCGCGCCGCGAGCTGGAGGGCGAGCAACTGCGCGAGTTCCTCTCCGACAGCATCATCGAAGAGACGCTGCCCAATCTCTTCGTCCACCTGCGCAGGCTCCCGCTCACGCTCAACGGCAAGATTAATTACCGCGCGCTCCCGACGGTCGAAGAGGCGCGCGAGCAGGTCAGGCGGCGCTACGTCGGCGCGCGCAACGCGGACGAGGCCGCGCTGCTTCGCATCTGGGATGAGGTGCTCGGCGTCGAACGCGTCGGCGTCCACGACAGCTTCTTCGAATGGGGCGGCCACTCGCTGCTCGGCACACAGGTCATCTCGCGCGTGCGCGAGACGCTGGGCGTCGAACTCCCTCTGCGGAGCTTGTTCGAGACGCCGACCGTCGCCGGGCTCGCCGAGAAGGTGGCCGCCGCGCGCGACCTGGAGCGGACGTCGTCAGCGCCGGCCATCCGGCCCGCCGCGCACGACGGGCGCCGGCCGCCCTCGTATGCACAGAGCCGCCTCTGGTTCCTCCACCAGATGGAGCCCGACAGTCCGCTCTACAACGTCCCGGCCGCGATTCGGATTAAGGGCCGTCTCGACGTGGCGGCGCTCGAACGCAGCCTCGACGAGATCGTCGCACGGCACGAGTCGTTGCGGACGACCTTCGGCGTCTCCGACGGCCAGCCCGTACAGGTCATCGGCCCCGCCGCCGGCCTCGCGCTCACCCGAACGGACTTGAGCGGGCTCGACGCCGCAGCGCGCGAGGCCGAGGTGGGGCGGCTGGCGCGAGCCGAGGCCGGGCGCGGCTTCGACCTCGCGCGCGGGCCGCTCATCCGCGCGGGGCTGCTGCGTCTGGCGGAGGGCGAGCACGTCCTGCTGCTGACGATGCATCACATCATCTCGGACGGCTGGTCGATGGGCGTGCTCGTCCGCGAGGCCGCCGCGCTCTACGGGGCCTACACGGAGGGGCGGCCGTCGCCGCTCGCGCCGTTGCCCGTGCAGTACGGCGACCACGCCGAGTGGCAGCGCGAGTGGTTGAGCGGCGAGCGTCTCGAAGAGTTGACGGCCTACTGGAAGCAGCACCTCTCGGGCGCGGCTCCCGTGCTCGAACTGCCGACCGACCGCGCCCGCCCGGCCGCGCAGAGCTACCGCGGCGGCCGGCTGTCGGCGGCGCTCTCGGACGGACTGTCGGCGCGCCTGAACGAGCTGGCGCGCGCCGAGGGCGTGACGCCGTTCGTCCTGCTGCTCGCGGCCTTCCGCGTGCTGCTCTATCGCTACACGGGGCAGACCGACATCGTCGTCGGCACCGGCATCGCCAACCGCAACCGCGCGGAGATCGAGCCGCTCATCGGCTTCTTCACCAACACGCTCGTGCTGCGCAACGACCTCGCGGGCGACCCGACCTTCCGCGAACTGCTCTCGCGCGAGAAGGAGGTGGCGCTCGGCGGCTTCGCCCACCAGGACTTGCCGTTCGACAAGCTGGTCGAGGAGTTGCAGCCCGAGCGCAGCCTCAGCCACATGCCGCTCTTTCAGGTCATGTTCGCGTTGCAGAACGCGCCGATGCCCGAGCTGCGCCTGTCGGGTGTTACGCTGAGCTTCGAGCAGCACTACGCCGGGACGGCCAAGTTCGACCTCATGCTGGCCGTGGGCGAGGAAGACGGGCATTTCATCTGCGCCCTCGAATACAGCACCGACCTCTTTAACGCCGGAACGGTCGAGCGGATGCTCGGCCACCTGACCACGCTGCTCGAAGGCCTGGGGGCGAACCCCGGCGAGCGCATCGCGCGCCTGCCGCTTCTCTCCGAGGCCGAGCGCGACCGCGCGCTCGTCGAGTGGAACCAGACGGCGCGCCCTTACGAGCAAGACCTCTGCGTCCAACAAATCTTCGAGCGGCAGGCCGCGCTCACGCCCCTCGCGCCCGCGGTCGAAGCCGGCGGCCAGCGCCTGAACTACGCGGAGCTGAACCGACGGGCCAACCAACTCGCGCATCACCTGCGCTCGCTCGGCGTCGGCCCTGAGGCGAAGGTCGGGCTCTACCTTGAGCCGTCGTCGGACGTGCCCGTGGCGATGCTCGCCGTGCTGAAGGCGGGCGGCGCCTACGTGCCGCTCGACGCGGCACAGCCCGCCGGGCGCACGGCCTACATGCTCGAAGATTGCGGCGTGGCGGTGCTCCTGACGCAGGAGCGCCTTGCCGGGCGATTGCCGGCGCACGCGGCGCGCGTCGTGACCCTTGATGCTGACCGCGAGGAGATCGGCCGGCAGCGCGAGGACGACCCCGAGTGCCGCACGACGGCCGACAACCTCGTCTACGTGATGTACACCTCGGGCTCGACCGGCGAGCCGAAGGGCATCGCCATCGTTCACCGCGCCGTCAACCGTCTCGTCCGCAACGTCAGCTACGTCGAGTTGAACGAAAGTCACAGGGTCGCGCAGGCTTCCAACCTCGCCTTCGACGCGTCGACGTTCGAGGTGTGGGGTGCGCTGCTCAACGGGGCCTGCCTGGCGGTGGCGCCGCCGCCGCCGCTCGGGCTGGAGGAGCTGGGTGCGTTCGTGCGGGGCGCGGGGGTGACGACGTTGTGGCTGACGGCCGGGCTCTTCCACCAGGTGGTGGAAGGCGGGTTGAATGGATTCGGTGGGGTGCGGCAACTGCTGGCGGGCGGCGACGTGCTCTCGGCCCCGCACGTGCGGCGGGCGCTGGGGGTGGTGCCGGGCCTCGCGCTCATCAACGGCTACGGCCCCACCGAATGTACGACCTTCGCGGTCACGCACCGGATGGAGCAGATCGAGAACGGCGCCGTCAGCATCCCCATCGGAAGACCGATCTCGAACACGACCGTCTACGTCCTCGGCCGAGATATGCAGCCCGCGACCGTCGGCGCCGTCGGCGAACTTCACATCGGGGGGCCGGGGCTGGCGCGCGGGTACGTGAACCGGCCGGAGTTGACGGCCGAGCGTTTCGTCCCGCACCCGTTCTCGAAGGAGCCGGGCGCGCGCCTCTACCGCACGGGCGACCTCGTCCGCTACAGGGCCGACGGCGTGATTGAGTTTGTCGGACGCCTGGACAATCAGGTGAAGTTGCGCGGCTTCCGCATCGAGCCGGGCGAGATCGAGGCGACCTTGCGCCAGCACCCGGCAGTCGCGGACGCCGCGGTGATTGTGCGTGAGGCGCAGGAGGGGGACAAGCGACTCGTAGCTTACGTGGCAGGGACGGGCGCGGACGCGTCCGAGTTGCGTGCCTTCCTCAGACGAAAGCTGCCCGAGTACATGGTGCCGTCGGCCTTCATCGTGCTCGAACGATTGCCGCTCAACGCCAACGGCAAGCTCGACCGCGCCGCGCTGCCGGACGCGCCCGCGCAGGCGGCCGCGTCCGCCGCCAACGCGGAGGCGCATCGCACGCCCGTCGAAGAACTGCTCGCGGGCATCTGGGCCTCCGTGCTCGGCGTCGAGCGGGTCGGGGCGGACGATAACTTCTTCGACCTGGGCGGCCACTCGCTGCTCGCGACGAAGGCCGTCTCGCGCGTGCGCGAGGTGCTGGGCGCAGACGTGCAGTTGCGTGACCTGTTCGACGCGCCGACCGCGGCGGGTTTCGCCGCCGCCGTCGAAGCCCGACTGAAACAGTCCGCGGCCGGAGCGGACGAGCCGCCGCTGGCGCGCGCGGCGCGAGGTGAAGGGCCGCTGCCGCTCTCGTTCGCGCAGCAGCGGCTCTGGTTCCTCGACCAGCTGGAGCCGGGCCGCCCGACCTACAACGTTCCCGCGGCCGTGCGCCTCAGGGGCGACCTCGACCTCAAGGCGCTCGCGCGCAGCTTCGCGGAGATGACGCGGCGGCACGAGTCACTCCGCACGGTCTTCAGGGATGAAGGCGGGACGCCCGTGCAGGTGGTGCTGCCGGCGTGCGAGGTGGCGCTGCCGGTCGAAGACCTGACCGCGTTGGCCGAACCCCTGCGCGAGACGGAGGCGCGGGCGCGTGCACACGCGGAGGTGCGCCGCCCGTTCGACCTGACGACGGGGCCGCTTCTGCGCGCACTCGTGCTGCGGCTCGACGAGAGCGAGCACGTCGTCGTGCTGACGATGCACCACATCATCTCCGACGCCTGGGCGATGGAACTCTTCATCCGCGAGCTGACGACCCTCTACGGGGCGTTCGTCAGCGGCGAGGGGTCGCCGCTCGCGGAGCTGCCGGTGCAGTACGCTGACTACGCGGTCTGGCAGCGCGGGTGGCTGCGAGGCGAGCGGCTGCGCGAGCAGGTCGAGTACTGGCGTGGGCGGCTGGCCGGGGCGCCGCCCGTCCTCGAACTCCCCACCGACAGGCCGCGCACGGCCGCGCCCGCACAGGTCGGCGCGTCGCAGTCGAGGCCGATGCCGCCGCAACTCGCACAGTCGCTCCGGGCGCTCAGCCGCCGCGCCAACGCGACGCTATTCATGACGCTGCTCGCCGCCTTCGAAGGGCTGCTCTACCGCTACACGGGGCAGGAGGACATCGTCGTCGGCACGACCGTGGCGAACCGGAGGCGGGCCGAGACCGAGGGGCTGATCGGCTTCTTCGTCAACATGCTCGTGCTGCGCACGAACCTCTCCGGCAACCCGACCTTCGAAGAGTTGCTCGGGCGCGTGCGCGAGGTGACGCTCGGCGCCTACGCCCATCAGGACGTGCCGTTCGAGAAGCTGGTCGAGGTGCTGCGCCCCGACCGGGCCCTGAGCAGCAGCCCGCTCTTTCAGGTCGTCTTCGGCCTGCACCACCTCGAACAGTCGCGGCCCGCGCCGCCCGCGCTCGACCTGCGGCCGGTGGCGCTCGACAGCGGCGTCACGCAGTTCGACCTCATCGTTCGCGTTATCGACGGCGCCGGAGGGCTGTCCGTCATGGCGACCTACAACGTCGCACTCTTCGACGGGGCGACTATCGACCGCCTGCTCGGCCACTACGAGGCGTGGCTGGCGGCCGTCGTCGCGCGGCCCGACCGGCGACTGCTCGACATCCCGCTCGGCCTGCCCGCCCCCGGCGGCGCGCGCGCCGCGCCGGAGGCGGCGACGGCCCTCCCCGACCAATACGGCCTCGACGAATTCACCTTCAGCCTGAGTTAAGGAGCGATCATGAGCCTGGTGTCGATCAAGCCACGCAGCGACCGGAGCGGCCCGCGCCCGTACCCCAACGGCGGACGAATCTTGCTGGTCAAGCCGCCCTACTTCTCACCCTGGACGCCCCCGCTCGGCATCGCCATCCTGAAGACCTTCCTTCAGCAGCATGGCTACACCGTCCGGTGCTACGACTTCAACGCCGACCCCGAGCTGTGGGGCATGCACCACAAATACTTCAGCATCCTCCAGACGCTCGAAGACGTGTCGGTCAACGACGGCTATTCGAAGCTCTGGTGGATTCTCGATGCGCACATGCTGGCCTACGCCAACGGCGCCGGCCCCGACGAGTGCGCGCGCGTGCTGGAGGTAGTCGTCCCGCTCCAGGGCATCCGGATCGAGTCGTCGATTATCAAGTCGCTGCTGCCGCTGGTCGAGCGCTTCTACCGGCGGCTCGGCGAAATGACCGACCAGTTCGACATCGGCTCCTTCGACGTGGTCGGCACGAGCACCTACACCACCTCGCTCGGCCCATCGCTCTTCTTCCTCAAGCGCGTGAGGGAGTGCCACCCGTCGGTCAAAACCATCATGGGCGGCGGCGCCTTCGCCGACGACCTCGCGCTCGGCTCCGACAACCTCGACACCCTCATCCGCGAGTACGACTTCGTCGATCACTTCGTCCTCGGCGAAGGAGAGATGCTGCTGCTCAAGCTGCTGGAGGGCGAGCTGGCTCACAAGCGCATGATCTCAATCGCCGACCTCAAGGGGACGACCCTGCAGATGAAGGACGTGCCCGTGCCGGACTTCTCCGACGTCAGCCCCGAGAGCTACTACCACCTGACCATCGAAGGGGCGCGGAGCTGTCCGTTTCAGTGCAGCTTCTGCTCCGAGACGATTCAGTGGGGCGACTACCGCCGCAAGCCCACGCCCGACTTCGCCGATCAGGTGCTCGAACTCGCGCAGCGCTACCGCAACAACTCGTTCTTCATGGGCGACTCGTTGATGAACCCATACATCAACTCGTTCGCCGAAGAGTTGCTCAAGCGCGGCGCCGGTGTCCTCTACGACGGCTACCTGCGCGCCGACAAGCCGGTCGCGAACCGCAAGCTCGTCAAGCGCTGGGCCGACTCGGGCTGCTACCGCGTGCGGCTCGGCATCGAGAGCGCGGCGGCGCGCGTCCTCGACTCGATGGACAAGATGACCACCCCGCAGGTCATCTCCGACGCGCTTAAGGCGCTCTCCGACGCCGGCATCCGCACGACGACCTACTGGATCACGGGCTTCCCCGGCGAGACCGAAGAGGACTTCCGCGAGTCCTGCGACTTCATCCGCGAGCACCACCGCTACATCTACGAACTGGAGGCGCACGCCTACTACTACTACCCTTACGGTCAGATCGGCTCGCGCCTCCATCAGTGCACCTCGCTCTACCCGGACGAGGTCACCGACATCATCAAGTTCAAGGTGTGGGAGATCAACGACGCCGACCCGCCGCGCGTCGAACGGTTCAACCGCCTGCGGCGCATGTCGGAGCTGGCCTCAAACCTCGGCCTGCCGAACATCTACACGATGGCCGAGCGTTACGAAGCCGAGGAGCGCTGGCACAAACTCTATCCGCTCGCCGCCGAGGTCTACGCGGACACACGCCTGCGGCGCGACGCGCCCGCGCCAATGCCCGCGCCGGTGCCCGCGCCCGCGGCCGCCGCGCGGCTGCGCGACCCCGCGCTCGCCTACCGCCTGACACACGAGTCGCCGCTCGACGACGAGAAGCTGGCGGCGGCCGCCCGCGTGCTCGCGCAGTACAACGAGATGTTGCAGGTTCGGCTTGAAGGCGGCCGCCTCTCGGCCGCGCCCGAGGCGGCAGAGGGGTTCGGGGTCTTGACGCTCACGCCCACCGAGGAGGAGCGCGCCGACCTGCCGGCTCTCATCCGCCGCACCGCCGCGGAGCAGGCCGCGCGGCTCAGCCCCGAGCCGCCCGACGCGCTGCGTCTCATACACCTGCGCAACGGCGAGACCTCCGAAATACTACTCGTGGGCCATCCCGCCCTGCTCGACGGCCGCAGCCTCGTCCTACTCTGCGAAGACCTGTTCCGGGCCTACGAACAGTTCGCCAACGGCAGGCCGCTCTCCCTCGTCCCCGTGCGGAAGAGCTATGCGGACTACCTCGCCACGACCGGCGGGCAGCCGGCCGCCGCGGCGGTCACTGCTCCTGCGGAAGCGCCGGCCGGCCTACGCGTGGTCGGCCTCGGCCCCGAGTTGACGCGCCGTCTGTACGCCGACTCCGTGAAGTTATACGGCCTGACTTTCGCGGAGGCCGTCGGCGCCGCTCTGCTGCGCGCGCTCGGCACCGTGGCCGCCGACCTGAAGGCCGATCTGCGTGGGACGGACGCCGCGCTCGAACGCACCGTCGGGCCATTGACTGGAGTGCGGAGCCAGCACGAGACGGCGGGGCAGGTGAAGGTGCTCGTCAATCTCGAACGCTTCGTCGAAGACCCCTGGCTTGGCGCGGGGCGTTGGCGGGCACGCGGTTTCGTCTTCGGCGAGACGGCGCCGGCCGCCGGCTACGAGCTTGAGCTGGCGCCCGTCTACTCGCCGACGGAGATCGAGGTGCGGCTGCTCTACCGAGAAGGCGTGGGGGTCGAGGAATTGGTCGAGCGCCTGTCTCACTCGCTGGTCGAAGAGGTGCGCGCGGAAGTCGAAGGCTGCGAGCGTTACGCGGCCGCGCGCGAGTTCTGGTACGGCGAGTTCGACAAGGAGGCGCCCGCTTCCAACGTGGACTGCATCGCCGACCGCGACGCTCCGGCGGCGGGCGATGCGGCGCTCCTGCCCGGCGGCGTCAGCCCTGACGCGCCGTCGGCGGCGGGCCGCGCCTGCGGGGTCACGCCGGATGTGGCCCTCCTGAGCGCCTTCGGCGTGCTCCTGTCGCGGCTGAACGGGCGCGAGGACGTGGTGATCGCAGCCGTGCTCGACGCCGGGGCGCCGCCCGTGCCTTTAAGGCTGAGGCCGTCGTGGGAGTTGAGCTTCGAAGAGTTCGCGGCGCGCGTGCGCGAGCTGACAGAGAGCGCGCGCGGGCACGCGCAACACGGCCTCGAAGTTCTGGGGCGCGCGGCGGAGGACAGGCACACGCACGTCAAGATGCCGAGCCTCGACGTGGGATACGTCTGCGGCAGTGACCCGGCCGCGGCCGAGCCGTCGGCGGCGAACGTGGAAGGGCGCTTCGCGGCGCTGCCGCGGCCGCCCGCGCTGATGCTGGCGGCGGCTGCCACGGGCGCGCGGCTCGTCTACCGCGCGGGGCGCTTCTCGCCCGCGGTGCTCGACGACGTGGTCTCGCGCCTTGAGGCGATTCTTGAGCAGGCGGCCTCCGACCCGCGTGCGACGCTCGGAGAGATCAGGCTCGACGATGAGGTCGGCGTGGCGAACGCCCCGTTCGCGTTGGCGCAGGACAGCTTCAGCTTCGGCTCGAATCCCTGAGTCGCCCGAGACGAGACACGCGCCGCCGACGACCTAAGAAGACTGAAGAGGGTTGCGATGAAGGCTACCAACGCAGACGTGGTTTTTTTCGACGCCAAGTTGAAAGAGGAACGTGAGTTCTGGTTGCGGAAGCTCGCGGGCGAGCTTGTCACGTCGGCGCCGCCGCCCGACCGCGAGCGCGCGCCCGAGGACGCGCGGCGCAGTGAGAGTCTCCACTTCGAGGTGGACGAGGAGACGCGCAGGGCTCTCGGCGCGCTGGTCGGCCAGTCGCAGTTCCTGCTCTACGCGGCGCTGCTGGCGGCGCTGGAGGTCTGCCTCTATCGGTACACGCGCAACGAGACCGTGCTGGTCGGCAGCCCCGCGTTGAAAGAGTTGGGGCGCGAGAACGCGCTGACCGTCGCCGTCGGGCTCGACGGCGAGAAGACCTTCCGCCAACTGCTGCTCGACGTGCGCGCCGCCCTGCTCGAAGCCTACGCGAACCAGCGTTACCCAGTCGGCAGGCTGTTGAAGGACTTGGGACAGGGCGGGGCGGGGCGCAAGTGCCCGCTCTTCGACGTGTCGCTGGCGCTGGCGAGCATACACGGCGGGATGCCCGACGTGGGGCAGGACGTGTCCATCGAGTTCGTCGAAGAGGCGGGCGCGTTGAAGGCCGAGGCGCGCTACAACCCGGCCGTCTACGATCCGGAGACGATCCGGCGCTTCACGGCTCACTACCTCAACGTGCTGCGCGCGGGCGTGGCCGCGACCGGGAGGCGCCTGCACGAGCTGCCGCTGCTCGGCGCGGAGGAGCGGCATGAACTACTCGTCCTGCGGAACGAGACCGTCCGGGACTTCGGCCCCGAACGTTGCCTGCACGAGTGGGTCGAGGCGCAGGTCGAGCTGACGCCGGACGCCGTCGCCGTGATCAGCGAAGAGGAGCAGGTGACCTACGCGGAGCTGAACCGGCGGGCCAACCGGCTCGCGCGCCGGCTGCGCGAACTCGGCGTCGGGCCGGACGTGCCGGTCGGCGTGTGCGTCGAGCGTTCGGTCGAGATGGTGGTGGGACTGCTCGGCGTGTTGAAGGCGGGCGGCGCTTATGTGCCGCTCGACCCCGAGTACCCGCAGGAGCGGCTCGCCTTCATGCTCGAAAACACGGGCGCACGGGTTCTCCTGACGCAGCAGCGCCTGGTCGAAGTTCTGCCGCCGTTCGAAGGGCGCGTCCTCTGCCTCGACGCCGAGGAGGAGGCCGCCGACGACGGGCAGCCCGAAGAGAACCCGAGGAGCGGCGTGAAGGGCGACAACCTCGCCTACGTCATCTACACCTCCGGTTCGACGGGGCGCGCGAAGGGTGTCATGATCGCGCACCGCTCCATCTGCAACCGCGTGCTCTGGACGCTCGACCGTTACCCGCTGGGGCCATCCGACCGCCTGCTGCAAAAGACGCCCTTCACCTTCGACGCCTCCGTGTGGGAGCTGTTCGCGCCGCTGATGTCGGGCGCGCAGTTGGTCATGGCGCGGCCCGGCGGCCACCGCGAGTGCGCCTACATGGCCGGCGTCATCGCGGCGAAGCAGGTGACTTTCCTGCAACTGGTGCCGTCCATGCTTCAGGTCTTTCTGAGTGAGGCCGCGGCGGGCGACTGCCGGAGTTTGAGGCACGTCTTCTGCGGCGGCGAAGTGCTGCCCGCGCAGTTGCAGGAGCGCTTCCACGAGCGGCTCGGGGCCGAGCTGCATAACCTCTACGGCCCGACGGAAGTCTCCATCGACGCGACCTCCTGGGACTGCGAGCGCGACCGCCCGCGTCAGGTCGTGCCCATCGGCCGCCCCATCGCCAACATGCGCGTCTACGTGCTCGACGAGGAGCTGGAGCCCGTCCCGGTCGGCGTCGTCGGCGAGCTATACGTGGCGGGTGTGGGGCTCGCGCGCGGCTACCTCGAACGCCCCGACCTGACTGCCGAGAAGTTCATCCCCGACCCTTACAGCCCGGGCGGCGGCGGCCGGCTCTATCGCACCGGCGATCACGTGCTGGCGCGCGGCGACGGCAGCATCGAGTACGTCGGGCGCGGCGACGGGCAGGTGAAGGTGCGCGGCTTCCGCATCGAACTGGGCGAGATCGAAACGGCGCTCGCGCGGCACGAATCGGTGCGCGAGGCGGTCGTGACGGCGCGCGAAGACGAGCCGGGCGAGAAGCGTCTGGTCGCCTACGTGGTCGCCGTGCACGGTCACGAGGCCGCGGCCGCCGAGCTGCGCGCGCACCTGCGGAAAGAGCTGCCCGAGTACATGGTGCCGTCGGCCTTCGTCGAGCTGGAACGGCTGCCGCTCAACGCCAACGGCAAGCTCGACCGCCATGCGCTGCCCGCGCCCGGGAACCAGCGGCCGGAGCTTGAGTACGCCTTCGCCGCCCCGCGCACCGTACACGAGGAGCTGCTGGCCGAAGTCTGGGCGCGCGTGCTGGGCGTCGAGCGCGTGGGCATCCACGACAACTTCTTCGACCTCGGCGGCCACTCGCTGCTCGCCACGCAGATCGTCGCGCGAGCGCGCGAAGTCTTTCGCCTTGAGCTGCCGCTGCGCAGCCTCTTCGAGCACCCGACCGTGGCCGGGCTGGCGGCGCACATCGCGACCCACGTCGGGACTGGGCATGACACCGAAGAGCCTCCCATCGAGAAGGTCGCTCGCACCGGAGACCTCCCCCTCTCCTTTACGCAGCAGCGCCTCTGGCTTCTCGACCAGCTCAAGCCCGGCAGTTCCGTCTACAACCTTCTGACCGTGCTGCGCCTGAGAGGCGCGCTCGACGTGGACGCGCTCGAACAAAGCTTGAGCGAGATCGTGCGCCGCCACGAGGTGCTGCGTACCTCGTTCCCCATCCGCGGCGGCCAGCCCGTTCAAGCTATCGCGCCGCCGCAGCCCGTGCGGATTCCCGTACGAGACCTGCGCCATCTGGCGGATGGGACGCAGGAAGCGGAGGCGCAACGGATGACGCAGGAGGAGGGGCAACTCCCCTTCGACCTGGCGACGGGGCCGCTGCTGCGCGTGAGCCTGCTGCGTCTGCGCGACGACGAACACCTCGCGCTCGTCACGCTCCATCACATCATCTCGGACGGCTGGTCTGTCGGCCGGCTCGTGGACGAGGTGGCGACGCTCTACGACGCGTACCGGCAGGGCCATCCGTCGCCGCTCGCGGAGCTGCCGATTCAGTACGGCGACTACGCCGTGTGGCAGCGCGGGTGGCTACAAGGCGAGGTGCTGGGAGAGCAGCTCGCCTACTGGCGGAGGCAGCTCGGCGGGGCTTTGCCGGCGCTCGACCTGCCGACGGACAGGCCGCGGCCCGCCGTGCAGTCCTTCCGCGGCGCGAACCAGTGGCTCTATCTGTCGGAGGAGTTGACCGCCGCACTCAAGAAGCAGTGTTTGCAGGAGGGCGTGACGCTCTACATGCTGCTGCTCGCGGCGTTCCAGACCCTCCTGCATCGTTACACAGGGCAGGACGACATCACGGTCGGCTCGCCCATCGCCAACCGCCGCCGCCCCGAGATCGAGCCCCTCATCGGCTGCTTCATCAACACGCTCGTCATGCGCACAGACCTCTCGGGCGACCCGACTTTCCGCGAACTGCTCGGGCGCGTGCGCGAGACGAGTCTGGCCGCGTACGCGCATCAGGACGTGCCGCTGGAACTGCTGGCCGAGACGTTACGGCCGGAGCGCGAGGCGAACTACGCGCCGTTCTTCCGCGTCGTCTTCGCGCTCCAGAACGCGCCGCTGCGCGCGCTGGAACTGCCGGGCCTCACCCTCTCTGCGCTCGAACTCGACGGCGGCTCCACGCAGTTCGACCTCATCCTTTCGCTCGTCGAGTCGGGCGGCCAACTCAAAGGCACCCTGACTTACAGCACCGATCTCTTCGACGCCGACACCGTCGCCGAGATGCTTCGGCATTTCCGGCTGCTGCTGGAGGCCGTCGTCGCCAACCCGGACAGGCGTCTGCTCGACATCCCACTCGGCCGGTCTGAAGGCGAAGGCTATGGGCGCGTCGCCGTCCCCGCGCCGGGCGCCGTTTCGCCCGACCAGTTCGTCATGTGAGACGCGTGCCCGTCGCGCCAAGGAGATAACAACGTGAGCGACAACAGACCGAAGCGGCCCCTCTTCGACAGCCGCATGAAGACGGAGCGAGACTACTGGCTCAAGCGGCTGGGGGGCGAACCGGTTCCCACCGGAGTGCACCCCGACTTCGAACGCGCCGGGGCGGGTGCGCGCCGGCCCGGGCGGCTCGAAGTCGCCGTGCCCGACGAGCTGCGCGAGCGGCTCATGCGCCTGACGAACGGCGCGCCCCTGCTCGTCTACGCGGCCGTGCTCGCCGGCTTGCAGGTCTGCCTCTCGCGTCACGCGCGGAGCACGACGGTCATCGCCGGCAGCCCCGCGCCGCGCGCGGCCGAGCCCAACGCGCTCGCCATCCTGAGCGAAGTGGACGAGCGCACGCCCTTCCGCCAACTGCTGCTCGACGTGCGCGCCACACTCGACGAGGCGTACGCCAACGCCAGCTACCCGTTCGGGCGTGTGGTTCGTGATCTCGGCCTGACGGCGGCCGTGGACAGGTGCCCGCTCTTCGACGTGGCGCTCGCGCACGAGGCGCTCCACGCGCCGCTGCCCGAACTCAACAACGACATCACGATCACGCTGCGCCCGTCCGGAGACGCTCTGGTCTGCGACGTGGACTACCACGCCGGTTTGTTCCACGGTTCCACCGTCGAAGCCTTCGTCCGCCACCTGTTGACTCTGACGAGCGCCGCGCTGGCCGACGTGGACAGGCCAGTCGGTGAACTCGACATGACGAACGTGGCCGAGCGGCAGCAACTCCTCGTCGATTGGAACGACACGCGCCGCGACTACCCGCACGACCGCGCCGTCCATGAACTGTTTGAGGAGCAGACTGCCGCCACGCCCGACGCGCCCGCCGTCGTCTGCGGCTCAGAGGTCATCACCTACGAACAGTTGAACCGGCGCGCGAACCGTCTGGCCCACCGGCTGCGGGCGCTCGGGGCCGGCCCCGAGGTGTGCGTCGGAATCTGCCTGGAGCGCTCGCCGGAGTTGATCGTCGGCATGCTCGCCGTCCTGAAGGCCGGCGGCGTCTACGTCCCCCTGGACACCGAGTACCCGCGCGAGCGGCTCGCCTTCATGCTCGAAGACACCAGGGCGCGGCTGCTGCTCACACGTGAGGAGTTCGTCGGCCTGCTGCCCGCCGGGGACGCGCGCGTCGTCCGCGTCGAAGAGGCCGGGGCCGGCGACGAACTGTCCGACCAGAACCCGCCGGCCGGCGCGAGCGCCGACAACCTCGTCTACGTGATGTACACCTCGGGCTCGACCGGCGAGCCGAAGGGTGTCGCCGTCACGCACCGCGGCGTGGTGCGGCTGGTCAAGAGCGCGAACTACGTCCGGCTCGGGCCGGGCGAAGTCGTTCTGCAATTCGCGACGACCGCCTTCGACGCGTCGACGTTCGAGGTGTGGGGTGCGCTGCTCAACGGGGCCTGCCTGGCGGTGGCGCCGCCGCCGCCGCTCGGGCTGGAGGAGCTGGGGGCGTTCGTGCGGGGCGCGGGGGTGACGACGTTGTGGCTGACGGCCGGGCTCTTCCACCAGGTGGCGGAGGGTGGGTTGGGCGACTTCCGGGGTGTGCGGCAACTACTGGCGGGCGGCGACGTGCTCTCGGCCCCGCACGTGCGGCGGGCGTTGGAGGCGGTGCCGAGCCTCGCGCTCATCAACGGCTACGGCCCCACCGAGTGCACCACCTTCGCGTGCTGCCACGTGATGCGTGCGGCCGGTGAGGTGGGCAGTGCGGTGCCGATCGGGCGGCCGATTACGAACACGGACGTGTACGTGCTGGATGTCGGGATGCGGCCGGCGCCTGTGGGCGTGGTCGGCGAGCTCTACATCGGGGGGCCGGGGCTGGCGCGCGGGTACGTGAACCGGCCGGAGTTGACGGCCGAGCGTTTCGTCCCACACCAGTTCTCGAAGGAGCCGGGCGCGCGCCTCTACCGCACGGGCGATGCGGTGCGCTACCTCCACGACGGGACGATAGAGTTTATCGGGCGCGGCGACCGGCAAGTGAAGGTGCGCGGCTTCCGCGTCGAGCTGGGCGAAGTCGAGGCGGCGCTCCTGCAGTGCCCCGGCGTGCGCGATACGGTCGTCACGGCGCGCGCCGACCAGTCGGGTGACAAGACGCTGACGGCCTACCTCGTCGCGGACGAGGGCGCCACGCTGATGCCGCAGGAGGTGCGCGCGCACATGGAGCAGCGCCTGCCCGCTTACATGCTGCCGACCGACTACCTCTTCCTGCCCGAGTTGCCTCTGAACCGTAACGGCAAGGTTGACCGCGCGCGCCTGCCCGCGCCGGAGCGGAACCGGCGCGACCCGTCGGAGCGCTTCGTCGCGCCGCGCACCGAGACGGAGCGCCGCGTCGCCGAGGTCTGGTGCGAGGTGCTGGGCCTCGACGCCGTCGGCGTCAACGACAACTTCTTCAGGCTCGGGGGCCACTCGCTGCTCGCCACCAAGGTCATGACTCGCCTGCGCGAGATTTTCGAAGTCGAGCTGAGTCTGGGACACATCTTCGAGACGCCCACGGTCGCGGAGCTGGCTGCGCTCGTCGAACGCAGCACGGCGACGGCCGGGGCGGTCGCGGGCGGCGGCATCGAGCGCGTCCCGCGCGGAGAAGAGGACTTGGCGCAAGTCCTGGCGGAGTTGTCCCGGCTCTCGGAGGTCGAGGTGCAGTCGCTGCTGGCCCAGGAGGGTCTCGGCGCCGACGGGACGAGTGTCAACGAGTAGCGGGCGGGCGGGCAAGCAAGAGACATGCAGACCACCGACATCAGCAAGCAGATCGCCGACCTCTCGCCGGAGAAGCGTGCGCTGCTCGCGCTGCGCCTGAAGAAAGGCGGCGCGCGCCACGGGTCGTTCCCGCTCTCCTATGCGCAGGAGCGCCTATGGTTCATCGACCAGCTTGAGCCGGGCAGCCCGAGCTACAACACGCCGGGCGCGTGGCGCGTGGGCGGGCCGCTCGACGTGGGCGCGCTCGAACGCGCTCTGAACGAGTTGACGCGCCGGCACGAAATCCTCCGCACCAACTTCCTCGTCTTCGACGGCACGCCGATGCAGGTGGTCAACCCGCCGCAGTTCGTCCCGCTCGAAGTGTGCGACCTCAGTCAACTTCCGCCGGCCGAGCGCGAGGCCGAGGCGGCGCGCATCGCGGTCGAAGAGGGGCGGCGGCCGTTCGATCTTGGGCGCGGGCCGCTCACGCGCACCCGCCTGCTCCGCCTCGCCGCCGACGAACACATTCTGCTCCGCAACGAGCACCACATCATCAACGACGGCATGTCGCAGGAGATATTCCTACGCGAAGTGGCGACGCTCTACGACGCGTACCGGCAGGGCCATCCGTCGCCGCTCGCGGAGCTACCCATCCAGTACGGCGACTACGCCGTGTGGCAGCGCGGGTGGTTACAAGGCGAGGTGCTGGAAGAGCAGCTCGCCTACTGGCGGAGGCAGCTCGGCGGGGCACTGCCCGCGCTCGACCTGCCGACGGACAGGCCGCGGCCCGCCGTGCAGTCCTTCCGCGGCGCGGTGGAGATGCGCCTGCTGAGCGGCGAGCTGGCCGCGCGGCTCAAGTCGCTCGGCCACGAGGAGGGCGCGTCGCTCTTCATGACGCTGCTGACGGCCTTCAATGTTCTCCTGCTGCGCTACACGAACGAGACAGACCTCTGCGTCGGCACGCCCGTCCTGAACCGAGACCGCGCCGAGATCGAATCGCTGATGGGTTACGTCGGCAACACGCTCGTCCTGCGGACGGACGCCTCCGGCGACCCGACCTTCCGCGAGCTGCTGCGCCGCGTGCGCCGGGTCACCCTCGACGCCTTCGCGCATCAGCACGTGCCGTTCGAGCGGGTCGTCCGCGCCGCGCAGCCCGAGCGCAGCCTGAGCCGCACGCCGCTCTTTCAGGTGATGTTCACCCTTCAGAGCACGACGACGACGGGCGGGACGCACGCGCTGCCCGGCCTCACGATGACGCCGCTCAACGTAGACATCGGCACCACCCACTTCGACATCACCCTCTCGATGGAGCAGACCGAGGCCGGCCTCGGGACGATGCTGCAGTACGACACGGACCTCTTCGACGCGGCCACGATCAGGCAGATGCTCGACCACCTTGAGCGGCTGCTGGCGGGCATCGCCGACGATCCCGACCGGCCCCTCTCCGCCTTCGAACTGCTCTCCGAGGCCGAGCGCGCCGAGACCCTCTACGGCTGGAACGAGACGGCGGCCGACTATCCGCGTGACCTCTGCATCCACCAACTCTTCGAGCGGCAGGTCGCGAGCACGCCCGACGCCGTCGCGCTCGTCTACGAAGGCGAAGAGTTGACCTACAGCGAGCTCGACGCGCGCGCCAACCGGCTGGCGCGCCACCTGCGCGCGCTCGGCGTCGGCCCCGAGATACTCGTCGGCGTGTGCGCCGAGCGTTCGTTGGAGATGGTGGTGGGGCTGCTGGGCATCCTCAAGGCCGGCGGCGCCTACGTGCCCTTAGACCCGAACTACCCGGCCGAGCGGCTCGCCTTCATGCTCGAAGAGGCGCGGGTCTCCGTCCTGCTCACGCAGCAGCATCTGGCCGCGCGACTCGAAGTCACCACGTCCCGCGTCGTCCGCCTCGACGCCGACTGGCCCGAGATCGCCGCCCGCAGTGCCGAGACGCCGGAGTCGCTCGTCGGTTTCGACAACCTTGCTTACGTCATCTACACCTCGGGCTCGACCGGCCGGCCGAAGGGGGCGATGAACACGCACGGGGCGATCCATAACCGCCTGGTCTGGATGCAGGAGGCGTACGGGCTGACGGCGGCCGACCGGGTGTTGCAGAAGACGCCGTACAGCTTCGACGTGTCGGTCTGGGAGTTCTTCTGGCCCTTGATGGCGGGCGCGCGGCTCGTCGTCGCACGCCCCGGCGGTCACAGAGATACCGACTACCTCGCGCGAACCATCCGCCGTCAGGGAATTACCACGCTGCACTTCGTCCCGTCGATGCTGTACGCGTTCCTCGCCGATCCGGAGGCCGCCTCGTGCACGAGCCTGAAGCGCGTCTTCTGTAGCGGCGAGGCGCTCTCGCCGGAGTTGGAGGCGCGCTTCTTCGAGACGCTGGGCGCCGAGCTGCATAACCTCTACGGCCCGACCGAGGCGGCCGTGGACGTGACCTACTGGGCCTGCCGGCCCGACGCCGCGCAATCTTTCGTGCCTATCGGGCGGCCGGTCGCCAACACGCAGATGTACGTTCTCGACGAGCGCCTGCGCCCGGTCGTCCGCGGCGGCCTCGGCGAACTCTACATCGGCGGCGTGCAGTTGGCCCGCGGCTACCTGAGCCGGCCCGACCTCACGGCCGAACGCTTCATCCCCGACCCGTTCGGCGCGCCCGGCGCGCGCCTGTACCGGACGGGCGACCTTGCGCGCCATCTGCGGGGCGGCGCCATCAAATTCGTCGGTCGCGCCGACCATCAGGTCAAGCTGCGCGGCGCGCGCATCGAGCTGGGCGAGATTGAGACGGCGCTGGCGCAGGCCGAGGGCGTCCGCGAGGCGGCCGTCATCGTGCGCGAAGACGTGCCCGGCGACCAGCGTCTCACGGCCTACCTGGTCGCGCAGGGCGAACCCGCGCCCACGCACGAGCGCCTGCGCGCTCTTCTCAGTACGAAGCTGCCCGACTACATGATACCGGCGGCCTTCATCGTCCTGCCCGCCTTCCCGCTAACGGCGAGCGGCAAGCTCGACCGGCGCGCTCTGCCGGCCCCCGACGGCGCGCGCCCGGAACTGCTCGCCCCCTTCGTCGAGCCGCGCACGGAGGCCGAGCGGACGCTCTGCGACATCTGGGCCGCGGTGCTGCGCGTCGAGCGCGTGGGCGTCCACGACAATTTCTTCGACCTCGGCGGCGACTCGATTCTGAGCATACAGGTCGTCGCGCGCGCGAACCGCGCGGGACTCAGACTGCTGCCCAGACATCTCTTCCAGCACCAGACGGTGGCCGCGTTGGCGGCCGTCGCCGAGGCTCCGGCCGAGACGGCGGCGCGGGCCGAACAGGGGCTCGTGACCGGGCCCGTGGAGCTGACGCCGATCCAACGCTGGTTCTTCGAGCAGCGTCCGGCCGAGCCGCACCACTTCAATCAGGCGATCATGCTTGAAGTGAGCAGGCCGGTTGACGCGCGGCTGCTTGAGCGAGTCGTCGCATCGCTACTCGAACAACACGACGCGCTGCGCCTCCGCTACGCCGAGCACGAAGGCGTCTGGGGTCAGGTCAACGACGGCCCGGACGCGCGCAGCTTCTTCACGCGCGTCGACCTCTCGGGCCTCGCGTCGGATGCGCAGCGACAGGCCGTCGAGGCGCGCGCGGCCGAGTTGCAGGCGGGCCTCGACCTCGCGCGCGGCCCCGTCTTTCGGGTCGCGCTCTTCGACCTCGGGCCGGACAGCCCGTCCCGAATTCTGCTCGTCGCACATCATCTGGTCGTTGACGGCGTCTCGTGGCGCATCCTGCTCGACGACCTCGCGCGGGCCTACGAACAGGCCGCGCGCGGCGAGCGGGTCGAGCTGGGGCCGAAGACGACTTCGTTTCAGGAGTGGGCGCGGCTGCTGGCGCGGCACGCGCAGTCGGGCGAGTTCGACGCGGAGCTTGACTACTGGGCGTCGGCGGAGGGCGCGCGCGCCCTGCCCGTCGATCATGCCGGCGGCGAGAACGCGGTGGCGCATGAGGGCAGTGTCTCGTTCGCGCTCTCTGCGGAGGAGACGCGTGCGCTTTTGCGAGAGACGCGCGGCGCTGTTCGGGCGCAGGCCGAGGAGCTGCTTCTCGCGGCGCTCGTCTACGCGCTCGACGCTTGGACGGGCGACGGACGGTTCCTCATCGACCTCGAATCTCACGGCCGCGCGGAGGTCTTCGAGGGTATCGACCTGTCGCGCACGGTCGGCTGGTTCACTTCACTCTACCCCGTGCTGTTCGAGGCTGCGGGCGACATCGGCGCGACGCTGCGCGGCGTCAAGGAACGGATGCGTGCGGTGCCGCGGCGCGGCCTCGGCTACGGCGCGCTGCGTTACCTGCGCGGCGCGGAGGCGGGCGCCGCGCGCCTGTCCGGTCAGCCGAGGGCCGAGGTGGTCTTCAACTACCTCGGACAGCTCGACACGGCGCTCGACCCGGAAGGCGGCTTCGCCCCCGCGCGCGAGAGCGTCGGCCCCACGCGCGGGCCGCGCAACCTCCGCTCGCACCTGCTCGACGTGTCGAGTAGCGTCGCCGGTGGCCGCCTGCGCGTCGCCTTCGCCTACGGCGCTGAGGTGCACGAACGCACGACGGTCGAGGCGTTGGCCGCTTCGTTCCGCGCCGCGCTGCGAGAGCTGCTGGAGCGCCCGGCCGCGGCGGCTCGCACCGCCTGCACGCCGGCCGACTTTCCGCTGGCTAAACTCGACGAGCGGCAGTTGGGCAGGCTGCTGGCGAAGCACGGCGAAGTCGAAGACATCTACGCCCTCTCCCCGTTGCAGCAGGGCATTCTCTTCCACAGCCTCTACGAAAGCGGCGCGGGCGTCTACCTCACCGAGCTGACGTGCGAGTTGCGCGGCGGGCTGGACGTTGAAGCGTTCGCGAGCAGTTGGCGCAAGGCGGTCGCGCGTCACGCCATCCTCCGGACGTGCTTCGAGTGGGACGGGCTGGACGAGCCGGTGCAGCTCGTGCGGCCGCGCGTGGGCATCGAGCTCGAGCAGCAGGACTGGCGCGCGGACGGAACGGCCGAGCCGAGAGGGCGCTTCGCTGCCTACATGAGCGAGCTGCGCGAACAGGGCGTGCGGCTCGACGCGGCCCCTTTGATGAGGCTGACGCTCATCAGGACGGGCGAGCAGACCTACCTCTTCGCGTGGCACTGTCATCACCTGCTGCTCGACGGCTGGTCTGTGCCGTTGCTGTTGCAGGAGGTCTTCGCGCTCTACGAGGCGGAGCGGCAGGGACGGGAACCGGCGCTGCCCGCGCCGCGACCTTTCAGGGACTACATCGCCTGGCTCCAGGAGCAGCCGGCGCAGGCCGCCGAAGCCTTCTGGCGCGAAGCCCTCGCCGGGGTCGAAGCGCCGACGCCCTTCCGCGTCGAGAAGGCCGCGTCCGCCCCGCCGAGCCGCGGCCCGGCATACGGCGAAGAGCAGCTCCTGCTCGCGCGCGTCGAGACGACCCGCCTGCGCGACGCGGCCCGACGTTGCGGCGTCACCATGAATACGCTCGTACAGGGGGCCTGGGCGTTGCTGCTGAGCCGTTACGGCGGCGCGCGCGACGTGGTCTTCGGCGTGACCTCGGCGGGGCGGCCGGCGGCGCTCGCGGGCGTCGAGCAGATGGTCGGGATGTTCATCAACACGCTGCCGGCGCGTGTGCGCGTCGCCGACGGCGAGCCGGTCGCGGATTGGCTCGCGTGCTTGCAGCGGCGGCAGTCGGAGCTGCGCGACTTCGAGTACAGCACGCTCGCACAGATACAGGGGTGGAGCGGGCTACCGCGCGGCACGGAACTGTTCGAGAGCATCCTCATCTTCGAGAACTATCCGTCCTACGGCCCGCCGGAGGGGCAGCGCGCGCCGCTCGAAGTGCGCGAGGTGCAGACGGCCGGGCGCACCGGCTATCCCATCACCGTGCTCGCCAAGGGCGCGGACGAGTTGCTGCTGAAAATCTGGTACGACCGCAGTCGCTTCGAGGACGAGGTGGTCGCGCGCATGCTCGCGCACCTGCGGAGGCTGCTCCTCAATCTGGCCGCCGACCCTGAACGCGCGCTCGGCTCCGTCGAGCTGTTGAGCGAGGCGGAGCGCGAGCAGTTGCTGTCGGGCTGGAACGGGACGGCGAAAGACTTTCAGACCCGCGGACACGTCCACCAGCTCATCGAGCGTCAGGTCAGACGGACGCCAGAGGCCGTGGCCGTCAGCTTCGAGGGCGAGCACCTGACCTACGCCGAGCTGAACAGCCGTGCCAACCAACTGGCGCACCGCCTGCGCGCCCGCGGCGTGGGGCCGGAGGTGCCCGTCGGCGTGCTGATGGAGCGCTCGACGGAGCTTGTCGTCAGCCTGCTCGCCGTCTTGAAGGCGGGCGGCGCTTATGTCCCGTTCGACCCGAGCTATCCGGCCGAGCGCCTGCGCTACATGATTGAAGACGCCGCCCCGCCGGTGCTGCTCACGCAAGAGCGCCTGCTGGCCGATCTGCCCGCGCACGACGCGAGCGTGTTCTGCGTTGACAGCCAGTGGGATGAAGTGGCGGGCGAGAGCACGGGCGACCCGAACGTGCCCTTAGACGGGCTTCACCCCGCCTACATCATCTACACCTCGGGCTCGACCGGCCGGCCGAAGGGGGCCGTCAACACGCACCTCGGTTTTGCGAACCGCCTGGTCTGGATGCAGGAGGCGTACGGGCTGACGGCGGCCGACCGCGTGTTGCAGAAGACGCCGTACAGCTTCGACGTGTCGGCCTGGGAGTTCTTCTGGCCCTTGATGGCGGGCGCGCGGCTCGTCGTCGCACGCCCCGGCGGTCACCAGGACGGCGACTATCTGGTCGGGGTCATTACGGAGGAGCAGATTACCGCGCTCCATTTCGTCCCCTCGATGCTCCAACTCTTTCTCGCGTCGGCGGGCGTGGAACGTTGCGACAGCCTGCGTCTCGTCATCAGCAGCGGCGAGGCCCTGCCGGCGGCGCTGGTCGAGCGTTTCCACTCCGCCCTCGGCGCCGCGCTGCATAACCTGTACGGGCCGACCGAAGCCTCCATCGACGTGACCGCGTGGGAGTGCGTGCCCGGCGAGACGGGGGCGAGCGTGCCCATCGGTCGCCCCGTTGCGAACACACAAATCTATCTGCTCGACGACGGGCTGGAGCCGGTGCCGGTCGGCGTGCCGGGCGAGCTTTACATCGGCGGCGTGCAGTTGGCGCGCGGCTACCTCAAGCGCCCGGCGCTGACCGCCGACCGTTTCATCCCGCACCCACATTCGGCCGCGCCGGGCGCGCGCCTCTACCGGACGGGCGACCTGGCCCGCTACGGCGCGGACGGGCGCATCGAGTACCTCGGCCGTCTGGACGATCAGGTGAAGGTGCGCGGCCAGCGTATCGAGTTGGGCGAGATCGAGGCCGTCCTCAGACAGCACCCTTCGGTCAGGGACGTGACCGTGATGGCGCAGGGCGGCGACGCGCAGGACAAGAGGCTCGTGGCCTACGTGGTCTCCGACGGGACGCAGGGCGCGCCGGAGCGTGAGTTGCGCGCGTGGGCGCGGACGCAGCTCGCAGACTTCATGGTGCCGGCTCAGTTCGTCGGGCTGGCGGAGTTGCCGCTTTCGCCGAGCGGTAAGGTTGACCGCCGAGCACTGCTCGCGCTCGGCGGCGAGTCCCGCGACCACGCCGCCGAATACGTCGCGCCGCAGACGGTTACGGAAGAGACGCTGGCCGCCATCTGGGCCGAGGTCTTCCGCGTGGAGCGGGTCGGGCGCGAGGACAACTTCTTCGACCTCGGCGGCCACTCGCTCATGACCGCCCGCATAGTCTCGGGCATCCGCGAAGCCTTCGGCGTCGAGCTGCCGTTTAGAAGTATCTTTGAGACGGAGACGCTGGCCGCGCTGGCCGCTCGAATAGACGAAGCGGCGCGCGGTGCGGACGGGGCGCCGGCCGCTCGCATCCCGCGTGTGCGACGCGACGGCGAAACGCTGCCGCTCTCGTTCGCGCAGCAGCGGCTCTGGTTCCTCGACCAGTTGGAGCCGAACAGCTCCTTCTACAACATCCCCGCGGCCGTGCGCCTGACAGGGCAGCTGGACGTGCCCGTGCTGGAACGGACGTTCACGGAGATCGTCCGGCGTCACGAAGTCCTGCGCACGACCTTCGCGCTCGTCGAAGGCCAACCCGTGCAGGTCATCAAACCCGAACTGTCCGTGCCGCTTTGGGTCGTTGACCTGACCGCGCTGCCGGCCGGGGAGCGCGAAGCCGAGGCACGGCGTCTGGCTACGGCTGAGGCGCAGGAGCCGTTCGACCTGGCGGCGGGGCCGCTGCTGCGCGTGGGCCTGCTGCGGCTGAGCGAGCAGGAGCACGTCGCGCTCATCACGATGCATCACATCGTCTCGGATGGCTGGTCGGCGGGCGTGCTCGTCAAAGAGGTGGCGGCTCTCTACGACGCGTACCGGCAGGGTCGTCCGTCGCCGCTGGCGGAGCTGCCCATTCAGTACGCGGACTACGCGGCGTGGCAGCGGGATTGGCTGAGCGGCGAAGTGCTGGAAGGCCAGTTGGATTACTGGCGGCGGCAACTGTCAGGACTTGAGACTTTGGAGCTGCCGACCGACCGGCCGCGCCCGCCCGTGCAGACTTACAGGGGCGCGAGCCAATACTTCCATCTGCCGGCCGAGTTGAGTGCGGGCGTCAACGAACTGAGCAGGCGCGAGGGGGTGACGCCTTTCATCCTGTTGCTCGCCGCCTTCAATGTCCTGTTGCATCGCTACACGGGGCAGGAGGAGGTCACGGTCGGGACGCCAGTGGCGGGGCGCAACCGCGCCGAGGTCGAAGGACTCATCGGCTTCTTCGTTAACACCCTCGTCCTGCGCACAGACTTGTCGGGCGCGCCCACCTTCCGCGAACTGCTACGGCGCGCGCGCGAAGTGTCGCTCGGCGCGTACGCGCACCAGGACGTGCCCTTCGAGAAGCTGGTCGAGGTACTACAGCCCGAGCGCGAGTTAAGCCGCAGCCCCCTCTTTCAAGTGATGTTCGAGATGCAGAACCGGCAGGAGGAGTCGCTCTCTCTGTCCGGCCTCGTGCTCAGCACTCTGGACGTGGACGACGGGGCGGCGAAGTTCGACCTGACGCTGCTGGTGGCGGAGACCGGGGCCGGGCTCACCGCGAGGTTCGAGTACAACACAGACCTCTTCGACGCCGCGACCGTCGAGCGCATGGGCGGCCACTTCCAGCAACTGCTCGTCAGCCTGCTCGCAGACCCTTCGCGCCCGGTCGCCGACGTGCCGATGCTGACCGAGGCGGAGCGGCAGCAGATACTCGTGCGCTGGAACAGCACGGCCGTGCCCTACCCGCACAGGCAGTGTGCCGACCAGCTCTTCGCCGCGCAGGCGGCGCGCACGCCCGACCGCCCGGCGGTCGTCTGCGAAGGTGAGCGGCTGACCTACGCTGAGCTGAATAGACGCGCGAACCGTCTGGCGCACCTCCTGCGCGCGCACGGCGTCGGGCCGGAGGTGCCGGTCGGCGTCTTCATGGAGCGCGGCACAGAGCTGCTGGTCGCCTTCCTCGCCATCCTCAAGGCGGGAGGCGTCTACGTGCCTTTAGACCCGAACTACCCGACCGAGCGCCTTCTCTACGTGCTTTCGGACGCGCGGGCGGCCGTGCTGCTGACACAGCAGAGACTGGCCGCCGCCCTGCCAGAGCACGGCGCGCACACGCTCTGTGTGGACGTCGCGACCGGGGAGGCCGGGGCGGGGGACGCCGAGTCCGACCCGCCGTGCGCGCACGTCCCCGGCAACCTCGCCTACGTCATCTACACGTCCGGCTCGACGGGCCGCCCCAAGGGGGCGATGGTCACCCACGCCGGCATGCTCAACCACCTGGTCGCCAAGATCGAAGACTTGCGGCTCGGCCCGCAGGACAGCGTTGCGCAGACCGCCTCGCAGAGTTTCGACATCTCGATCTGGCAGTTTCTAGCCGCGCTCGTCAGCGGCGGCCGGGTCGAAATCTTCCCCGACGAGGTGGCGCACCACCCCGCGCGTCTGTTCGAGCGCACCGCGCGCGGCGGCGTCACCATCCTTGAGACCGTGCCGGCGCTGCTGCGCGCGGCGCTCGACGACGAGGCGGCGCGCGCGCTGATCGAGGGCGAGCCGGGCGCGCTGCGCTGGCTGCTGGTCACGGGCGAGGCGCTGCCGCCGGAGTTGTGTCGCCGCTGGCTCGGGCTGCGTCCCGCCGTCCCGCTGCTCAACGCCTACGGGCCGACCGAGTGTTCGGACGACGTGGCGCATCATCGAATCGACACGCCGCCGCCGGCCGACGCGGTGCGCGTGCCGGTCGGCCGCCCCGTGGCCAACACACAACTCTACGTGCTCGACCGTGCCCTGCGACCGGTGCCGATTGGGGTCGAGGGTGAGCTGTGCGTGGGCGGCGTCGGCGTCGGGCGTGGCTACCTGCGGCGGCCCGAGTTGACGGCCGAGCGGTTCGTCCCCGACCCGTTCAGCGCCGAGGCCGGCGCGCGGCTCTACCGCACCGGCGACCGCGCGCGCCTCTCGCCGGGCGGCGAGATAGAGTTCCTCGGTCGCCTCGACCGGCAGGTGAAGGTGCGCGGCTTCCGCATCGAGCTTGAAGAGATCGAAGCGCAGTTGTGCGCGCACGACGCCGTGAGCGACGCGCTCGTGCTGGTCGGCGGCGACGGGTCGGGCGCAGAACAACTCTTCGCCTTCGTCGTCGCGCCCGCCGCGACGGCACCCGCTGCCGAAGAGTTGCGCGAACGCCTCAAGGGCGCTCTGCCTGAGTACATGATTCCGGCTGCCTTCGTGGTGCTCGAAGCGTTTCCGCTGACGCCGAACGGCAAGGTTGACCGTAACGCTTTGACCGAACTCGCCGCCGGGAGCCGCGTTGCCGCGCGCGACTCCGAGCCGCCGCGCACGCCCGTCGAGGAGGCCGTCGCAGAGATGTGGGCCGAACTGCTCGGCCGCGAAGTCGTCGGGCGCGACGACAACTTCTTCGACCTCGGCGGCCACTCGCTGCTGGCGATTCAGTTGGTGACGCGCCTGCAGAAGACCTTCAAAGTGAGCCTGGCGCTGCGAAGCGTCTTCGAGGCCGCGACGGTTGCGGCTCTCTCCGAGCGGCTGGCGCGCGAGGAGGCAAAGCCGGGGCAGGTCGAAAAGATCGCGCTCCTCCTGCGGAAGATCAGGAGCATGTCCGTCGAAGAGCGACAGAGGGTTCTGCGTCAGAAGAGGAGTGTCGAGGGAACGCAATCATGAAGCACGAAGAGATACAGGGCGGCCCCGAGTTGCAGGCCGAAGATTACGAGCTGCTCTCGTACCTCCTCCAAGAGGAGGGACTCGAAGACGACGGCGCGCCGGTCATCCGCCCGCGCGCCGAGGGCGAGCCGCCACAGATGTCCTATGCTCAGCAGCGCCTCTGGTTCATTGACCAGCTCGCGCCCGGCCAGCCCGCCTACAACATCCCTTACGCGGTGCGCCTGACCGGACAACTGCGCGTCCCCGTGCTGGAGCGCGCGCTCACGGAGATCGTCCGGCGCCACGAAGTCCTGCGCACAACCTTCCTGCTCGTTGAGGGCGAGCCGACAGAAGTCGTCGCGCCGGCCGCGGGCTACACGCTCCCCGTCGTTGACCTGACCGCGCTGCCGGCCGGGGAGCGCGAAGCCGAGGCGCGGCGGCTGGCGGTCGCGGAGGCGCGGAGGCCGTTCGACCTGGCGGCGGGGCCGCTGCTGCGCGTGGGCCTGCTGCGGCTGAGCGAGCAGGAGCACGTCGCGCTCATCACGATGCATCACATCGTCTCGGACGGCTGGTCGGTGGGCATCTTCGTCCGCGAGGTGGCGGCGTTATATCGCGCGTACGCGGAGGGCGCGGGGTCGCCGCTGCCCGAACTCCCGATACAGTACGCCGACTTCGCGGCGTGGCAGCGCGAGTGGCTTCGGGGCGAAGTGTTGGAAGAGCAGCTCGGCTACTGGAAGCGGCACCTCGGCGGCGGGCTGCCGGTGCTCGACCTGCCGACCGACCGGCCGCGCCCGCCCGTGCAGACCTTCCGCGGCGCGCGCCGTTTCTTCGAGATAGACGCCCAGACGAGCCGCGCGCTCAAGTCTCTGGCGCGCGCCGAGGGCGCGACGCTCTTCATGGCGCTGCTCGCCGCTTATCAAGTGCTGCTGCACCGCTACACCGGGCAAGACGATGTGCGCATCGGGACGCCGGTGGCGGGGCGCAACCGCGCCGAGGTCGAAGGACTCATCGGCTTCTTCGTTAACACGCTCGTGCTGCGCACAGACCTCTCGGACGCGCCCACCTTCCGCGAACTGCTACGGCGCGCGCGCGAGGTGTCGCTCGAGAGCTTCGCCCGGCAAGACCTGCCTTTCCAGAAGCTGGTCGAGGAGCTACAGCCCGAGCGTGACCTGAGCCGCCCGCCGCTCTTTCAGGTCTGGTTCGTGCTTCAGAATGCGCCGCTGTCGTCGCTCGACCTCCCGGGCCTGACCATCGCGCCTTTCGAGGTGGACAGCGGGATCGCGCAGTTCGACCTGTCTCTGGACATGACCGAGACCGAGCAGGGCTTGAGCGGTTCGGTGGCCTACAACTCCGACCTCTTCGACCCCGAAACTATCGGACGGCTCATCGGACATTTCCAGACACTACTGGCGAGCGCCGCGCACAACCCCGACCGGAGCGTCGCGCAACTGGAACTGTTGACGCCCGCCGAAGTGGAGCTCGCGACGCGCGCCTGGAACGACACCGGCGCGGGCGCGCCGGACGAGCGTTGCGCGCACGAGTTATTCGAGGCGCAGGCGGCGCTGACTCCCGACGCCGTCGCCGTGAGGTGCGGCGAACAGTCTTTGACCTACGCGGAACTGGACGGCCGCGCGAACCGGCTGGCGAACTTCCTGCGCCGGCAGGGCGTCGGGCCGGAGGTGCTGGTCGGCATCTGCATGACCCGCGTGCCCGAGCTGGTGGTGGGTCTGCTCGGGGTGCTCAAAGCGGGCGGCGCCTACGTGCCGCTCGACCCGGCCTACCCGTTCGAGCATCTCGCCTTCGTCACGGGCGACGCGCAGATGCCCGTGCTGCTGACGCAGACGGAACTGGAAGACCGCCTCCCGGCACACTGGGGCCACCTCTTCTGCCTCGACGCGGACTGGGACGCGATAGGGGCGGAGGGCGACGCGCCGCCGCCACGCACGGCGACCCCGAACAACCTCGCCTACATCATCTACACCTCTGGTTCCACGGGGCGCCCGAAGGGGGCGCAGGTCGAACATCGCGGGCTCGTCAACTACCTCGACTGGTGCCTGAGCGCCTACGGCGTCGGGTCGGGAGAGGGCGCGCCCGTCCACTCGTCGGTCGCCTTTGACCTGACGGTCACCAGCCTCTTCGCGCCTCTCGTCGCCGGCCGCGCCGTAGACCTCCTGAGCGACGCCGAGGGCGTAGACGGTCTCGCCGACGCGCTCCGCCGGAGTGAAGACTACAGCCTCGTCAAGATTACCCCGGCGCACCTCGACGCGCTCACGCAAATGCTCCCGGCCGACGAGGTCGCCGGCCGCACGCACGCCTTCGTCATCGGCGGTGAAGCCCTGACGTGGCAGCAACTCGAATTCTGGCGCGCGCACGCGCCCGCCACCCGGCTCATCAACGAGTACGGGCCGACCGAGACGGTCGTCGGCTGCTGCGTCTATGAGGTCGGCGCCGAGACCGGGCAGGCGGGCGGCGTGCCCATCGGCCGGCCCATCACGAACGCGCGCATCTACCTCCTCGACCAATACAAACAGCTTGTGCCGGTTGGCGTGCGCGGTGAGTTGCACGTCGGCGGCGTCGGCGTCGGGCGCGGCTACCTGCGGCGGCCCGGGTTGACGGCCGAGCGGTTCGTCCCCGACCCGTTCTCGGATGAGCCGGGCGCGCGCCTCTACGCCACGGGCGACCTCGCGCGCTACCGCGCCGACGGGACGATAGAGTTTCTCGGTCGCGCCGACACGCAGGTGAAGGTGCGCGGCTTCCGCGTCGAGCTGGGCGAGGTCGAGGCGGCGCTCGGCTCGCACCCGCACGTCGCGCGTTGCGCCGTCGTGCTGCGCGAAGACGCGCCGGGCGCAAAGCAGCTCGTCGGTTACGTCGTGCCCGTCGAAGGCGAGACGGTTGCCGCCGCGGAGTTGGCGCGCCACCTGAAGGGCAAGCTGCCGGAGTACGAGGTGCCGTCCGCCTTCGTCACGCTCGAAGCGCTGCCGCTGACGGTCAACGGCAAGCTCGATTCGGCGGTGTTGCCCGCGCCCGACACGGCGCGCCCCGACCTCGGCAGCGCATACGCTCGCCCGCGCACCGAGACGGAGCAGCTGCTGGCGGGCGTCTGGGCCGACGTGCTGCGGCTCGACGAGGTCGGCGTCCATGATAACTTCTTTGACCTCGGCGGCCACTCGCTGCTCGCCGTGCAGGTCATCTCCCGCGTGCGCGAGCTCTTCCACCTCGAACTGGCCGTGCGCGACCTGTTCGAAGCGCCGACCGTGGCCGGGCTGGCCGAGGCCATCGACCGCGCGCGCGGCACAGGAGGGCAGGGCACAGCGCCCCCCATCAAGCCTGTGCCGCGTGACGGCGGGCTGCCGCTGTCGTTCGCGCAGCAACGTCTCTGGTTCGTGTGTCAGTTGAACCCGGCGAGCCCCGCCTACAACATCCCGGCCGCGATTCGCCTGACGGGGCGGCTCGACGTGCGGGCGCTTGAGCAGACGGTGGGCGAACTGTTGCGGCGGCACGAATCGCTGCGCGTGACGTTCGATATCGCCGAAGGACGACTCGTCCAGTTGGTGCAGGAGGCGCGGCCGGCGACGCTGCCGATTATAGACCTGACCGAGTTGCCGGCCGCCGAGCGCGAACGCGAGGCTTTGAAGCGCGCGCTCGAAGAGGCGCAGGAGCCGTTCGACCTGGCGACGGGGCCGCTGCTGCGCGTGGGCCTGCTGCGGCTGAGCGAGCAGGAGCACGTCGTTCTCTTGACGATGCACCACATCGTCTCGGACGGCTGGTCGGCGGGCGTGCTCATCCGCGAGGTGGGGGCGCTCTACGGAGCGTTCTCGCGCGGCGAGGGGTCGCCGCTCGCGGAACTGGCGGTGCAGTACGCGGACTACGCGGCGTGGCAGCGCGAGTGGTTGAGCGGCGAAGTGCTGGAAGGGCAGTTGAGTTACTGGCGGAGGCAACTGTCGGGAGTCGAAACGCTGGAGTTGCCGACCGACCGGCCGCGCCCCCCCGTGCAGACCTACAGGGGCGCGCACAGGCAGTTCACGCTCAAGTCGGAGACGGCGGGCGCGTTGAGGGCCCTGGCGCGCGCCGAGGGAGCGACGCTCTTCATGACGCTGCTCGCGGCCTTCCAGACGCTGCTCCATCGACACACGGGGCAGGAGGAGGTCACGGTCGGGACGCCGGTCGCGGGGCGCAACCGCGCCGAGGTCGAGGGGCTCATCGGCTTCTTCGTCAACACGCTCGTCCTGCGCACAGACCTCTCGGGCGCGCCCACCTTCCGCGAACTGCTACGGCGCTCGCGCGAGGTGTCGCTCGACGCCTTCGCGCATCAGGACGTGCCCTTCGAGAAGCTGGTCGAGGAGCTACAGCCGGAACGAGACCCGAGCCGCCCGCCGCTCGCACAGGTCTTCTTCACGCTGGAGAACCCGCAGCGTGAATCGCTCGCGCTGCCGGGCCTCGTCCTGACGCCGCTGGAGACGGAGCCCGGGACGGTCAAGTACGACCTCGTGCTCGGCGTCGCCGACACGGGCGAAGAGCTGCGCGCGCGTTTCGACTATAACGTAGACCTCTTCGAAGAGGGGACGGTCGCGCGCATGGTCGAACACTTCATCACGCTGCTCGACGGCATCGCGGCCGACCCCGACGCGCGACTCGCAAAGCTGCCTCTGCTGACCGAGGCGGAGCGCCGGCAACTCGTCGACGAGTGGAACGACACGCGCGCCGACTTCTCCTCGGAACACTGCATTCACCAGCTCTTCGAACGGCAGGTCGAGCATCAGCCCGAGGCCGTCGCCCTCACCTACGAAGGGACGCAGCTGAGCTACGCGGAGCTGAACGCGCGGTCGAACCGCCTGGCGCGCCACCTGCTGCGCGTCGGCGTCCGGGCCGAGGTGCGCGTCGGGCTCTGCGTGGAGCGTTCGCCCGACGCGGTGGTCGGGCTACTCGCCGTCCTCAAGGCGGGCGGCGTCTACGTGCCCTTAGACCCGAACTACCCGGCGGAGCGTCTGGCCTACATGCTCGAAGACGCGGGCGTCCGCGTGCTGCTGACGCAAGAGCACCTTCGCGCGGCGCTGCCGCCGCACGACGCGCACGTCCTCTGTCTCGATACGGACTGGGCCGCGGTCGAAGGCGAAAGCGCGGAGCCGCCGGGCGTGCGCTGCGACCCCGCGCAACTCGCCTACGTCATCTACACGTCGGGCTCGACGGGGCGGCCGAAGGGCACGATGCTTCAGCACCGAGGGCTGTGCAATATGGTCGAGGCGCAGATCGCGCTGTTCGACGTGCGGCCCGACAGCCGCGTCCTCCAATTCGCCTCGCTCAGCTTCGACGCGTCGGTCTCCGAAATCTTCATGGCGCTCTGCTCGGGCGCGGCGCTCTGCCTCGCGCCGGGTGAAGCGTTGTTGCCGGGGCCGGGTCTCGTCGAGCTGCTGCGCACGCAATCGATCACGACGGTCACGCTGCCGCCGGCCGTGCTGGCCGTACTGCCGGACGGCCCGCTGCCCGCGCTGCGCACCATCGTCACGGCGGGCGAGGCCTGCCCGGCCGAGGTCGCGGAGCGCTGGTCGGAGCACCGACTGTTCGTCAACGCGTACGGGCCGACCGAGGCGACCGTCTGCGCCACCGCCGCCGATTGCAGCAACACCAGGACGGCGCCGACCATCGGGCAGGCCATCCATAACACGACCTCTTACGTGCTCGACCGCAGTCTGGAGCCGGTGCCGGTCGGCGTGCCGGGCGAGCTCTACGTCGGCGGCGCTGGGCTGGCGCGGGGCTACCTGAACCGCCCCGGCCTCACCGCCGAGCGGTTCATCCCCGACCCGTTCTCGGGTGAGCCGGGCGCGCGCCTCTACCGCACGGGCGATTCGGCGCGTCGTCTCGCCGACGGCCGCATAGATTTCTTGGGCCGGCTGGACAATCAGGTCAAGCTGCGCGGCTTCCGCATCGAGCTGGGCGAGATCGAAGCGGCGCTCCGCGCCGAGGCGAACGTGCAGGACTGCGCCGTCATCGTGCGCGAAGACGCGCCGGGCGATAAGCGGCTGGTCGCCTATCTCGTCGCGGAGGGTGACGCGCCGCCGGCCGCCGACCTGCGCGCCGCGCTCAGGCGGAGACTGCCCGAACACATGCTCCCTTCGGCCTTCGTCACGCTCGACGCGCTGCCGCTGACGGCCAACGGGAAGGTCAACCGCCGCGCGCTGCCCGCACCCGCCGGGTCGCGCCCGCTCGACGAAGCGACGTTCGAGGCGCCGACGACCAGCGTCGAACGCCGGCTGGTCGAAATCTGGGAAGAGGTGCTGCGCGAAGAGCACATCGGCGTCAACGACAACTTCTTCGAGCTGGGCGGCCACTCGCTGTTGATGGTCGAGGTGCGCGGCAGGCTGGCCGAGGTGTTCGGCCTCGACGTGTCGGTGGCCGACCTGTTCCGCTTCCCGACCATCAGCGCGCTCGCGCGTTTCCTTGAAGACGAGTTAGCGCAGCGACAACAACAGCCGCCGCCGGCGGCCGAGCCGGAGGTCGCGGCCACGGCCGAGGGCGTGTCCGGCGGCGAGGAGGTGCCGCGCGCGCGGCAGGCGGGCGCGGGGTCGCAGCGACAGACACGTCGCGCGCGGCGCGCGGCCGAGCAGCAGGACGAGGAGGTGCGGGCTGATGAGTAGCGACGGCGGGCGCGGCGTGCAGGACGAGTCGAGCGTGGCCGTCATCGGCTTCGCCGGCCGCTTCCCCGGCGCGCTCACGCTCGAACAGTTCTGGCAGAACCTGCGCGACGGCGTGGAGTCCATCACGTTCTTCACGGACGAGGAGCTGCTGGCCGAGGGCTTCGCGCCCGACCTGCTCGCACACCCGAAGTGCGTCCGGGCGGGGGCGATTCTCGACGACATCGAATCGTTCGACGCGCACTTCTTTGGCTTCAGCCCGCGCGAAGCCGAGATCACAGACCCGCAGCAGCGCCTCTTTCTGGAGTGCGCGTGGGAGGCGCTCGAACACGCCGGCTACGACTCGCAGACCTACCCCGGCCTGATCGGCGTCTACGGGGGCGTCGGGCGCAACGACTACCTCATCAACCTCTACTCACATCCGCACCTCGTGGCCGGGGCGCAGGCGCAGATCACCATCGGCAACGAGCGCGATTACGTGACCACGCGCGTCTCCTACAAACTGAACCTGCGCGGCCCGAGCATCAACGTGCAGACGGCCTGCTCGACCTCGCTGGTCGCCATCCACTTCGCCTGCCAGAGCCTTCTGAACGGGGAGTGCCACCTCGCGCTGGCCGGCGGGCTTTCGCTCAACATCCCGCAGCGCTCCGGCTACATCTACGAGGAGGGAGGCATCATCTCGCCGGACGGCCGCTGCCGCGCCTACGACGCTTCGGCGCGCGGCATCGTCGGCGGCAACGGCGGAGGCGTCGTCGTCCTCAAGCCGCTGCCCGACGCGCTCGCCGACGGCGACTGTATCCACGCCGTCATCCGCGGCTCGGCGGTCAACAACGACGGCGCGGCCAAGGTCGGCTTCACGGCGCCGGGCGTGGACGGGCAAGCGGCCGTCATCCGCGAGGCGCTGGCCGTGGCGGGCGTCAGGCCGGACGAGGTCACCTACGTCGAGGGGCACGGCACGGGCACGGCGCTCGGCGACCCCATCGAGGTCTCGGCGCTCACGCAAGCCTTCCGGTCGGGTACGGATCGGAAAGGCTTCTGCGCGCTCGGCTCGGTGAAGACGAACTTCGGCCACCTCGACGCGGGCGCGGGCGTCGCCGGGCTGCTCAAGGCAGTGCTGGCGCTCAAAGACCGTGTGCTTCCGCCGAGCCTCCACTTCGAGCGGCCGAACCCGAACATCGACTTCGCCAACAGCCCCTTCTACGTCAACCACGCGCTCAAGCCGTGGGAGACGACGAAGCTTCCGCGCCGCGCGGGCGTCAGCTCCTTCGGGATCGGCGGGACGAACGCGCACGTCCTGCTCGAAGAGGCCCCCGAGCCCGAGCCGCGTGAGGGCTTCCGGCCCTGGCATCTGCTGCCGCTCTCGGCCAAGACGCCGACGGCGCTTGAGGCGGCGACGGCCAATCTGGCCGCGTACCTCAGACGGCACCCCGAGGTCGAGTTGGCCGACGTGGCCCACACGCTGCAAGTCGGCCGCCGCGGCTTCGCGCACCGCCGCGCCGTCGTCTGCCGCGACCACGAGGACGCCGCCGCCGCGCTCGAAGCGCTCAGCCCCGAACGCGTCCTGACGGGGCAGCAGGACGGGCGCGAGCGGCCCGTCGTCTTCATGTTCTCGGGGCAGGGCGCACAGTACGTGAACATGGGGCTGGAGCTTTACCAGACCGAGCTTTACTTCCGCCAGCAGCTCGACCGCTGCGCCGAGCTGCTCATGCCGCACCTGCGCCGCGACCTGCGGAGCGTGCTCTACCCGGCGGCCGCCGATGAGGCCGGCGCGGCCGAGCTTCTGCGCCAGACGGAGTTCACGCAGCCGGCGCTGTTCGCCGTTGAGTACGCGCTGGCGCGGCTCTGGCAGCACTGGGGAGTGCGGCCGCAGGCGATGATCGGGCACAGCATTGGGGAGTACGTTGCGGCGTGCCTCGCGGGGGTCATGTCGCTCGAAGCGGCGCTCGCGCTCGTGGCCGCGCGCGGCCGGCTGATGCAGAAGCTGCCGGGCGGCTCGATGTTGAGCGTCGCGCTGCCGGAGGGTGAGGTGCGACCCCTGCTCGGCGCGGAGCTTTCGCTGGCGGCGGTCAACGACGCCGGCTCGTGCGTGGTGGCGGGGCCGAGCGCGCAGGTCGCCGCGCTGGCCGGGCGGCTGGCGGAGCAGGGGACGGCCGCCCGCCCGCTCGCCACGTCGCACGCGTTTCACTCGTCGATGACGGAGCCGATTCTCGAACCGTTCGGCGAACTCTGCAAACGTGTCGAACTCTCCGCGCCGACCGTCCCTTACGTGTCGAACGTGACGGGGACGTGGGTCACGGCGCAGGAGGCGACCGACCCCGCCTACTGGCGCCGCCACCTGCGCGAGACCGTGCGCTTCGCCGACGGCCTTCGCGCCTTCGCGCCGGGGCGCGACTGGGTCTTCATCGAGGTCGGGCCGGGTAACACTCTCGGCACGTTCGCGCGCCGGCAGGTCGGCCAGCGGCTGGTGCTCACGTCTTTGCGCCACCCGCGCGAGGCGGGCTCGGACGTGGCCTTCCTGCAAGGCGCGCTCGGGCGGCTGTGGCTGGCCGGGGTGACGGTCGCGTGGCCGAAGGTCAACTCGAACGCGCGCCACCGGCGTGTGCCTTTGCCGACCTACCCGTTCGAACGGCGGCGCTACTGGATCGAGCGCCGGATGGAGACCGTCTACGCGGGGGCGGCCGAGAGCGTCGCCCGCCCCGCGCCCGCCGTCGCGGACGAACACTCGGCGGCCGCGCGTGAAGAGCCGGCGCGAACCGTAAGCGCCGCGCAGGAGGCCAGCGAGTCCTACCCGCGCCCGTCCGTGAGCAGCGCCTACGTGCCGCCCGGCAGCGCGCTCGAAGAGGCCATCGCGCGCATCTGGCAGGCGCGTCTCGGCATCGGGCAGATCGGCGTCCACGACAATTTCTTCGAGTTGGGCGGCGACTCTCTGCTGGGGACGCAGATCGCGGCGCAGTTGAGCGACACCTTCAAAATCCCACTGCCGCTTCAAAACTTCTTCCAACGTCAGACCATTGCCGGCCTCGCCGAAGTCATCGAGACCATCCTGTTCGACGAGATTGCCTCGCTCACCGAGGCCGAGGCCGAAGACCTGCACGGCCGCTCGTAAAAGTGATGTCAACGCCGAATGGAAACGCCGCCGGCCGCGAGCTGTCGCAGGCAAAGCGCGCACTTCTCGAACGACGCCTGCGCGGGGCCGTCGGGGCGGTTACGTCGCCGCCCGGCATCCCGCGCCGCGAGCGGCGCGAGGTCGCGCCCGTCTCATACGTGCAGGAGGAGTCCTGGCGGCTCGAACGCGAGGGCCGCTTGCCGACGCCTTTCCTCGGCACGGCGCTCCATTTCGCGGGTCGGCTCGACCTCGCGGCGCTCGCGCGGAGCCGCGACGAGGCGGTGCGCCGGCACGAGAGTCTGCGCACGAACTTCGCTTTCTTTGAAGGGCAGCCGGCACAACTCATCAGGCCCTTCACGCCCGGCGCTCTGTCCGCCCTCGACCTGTCGGGGGCGGGCGCGCCCGCCGACGAGGCGCGGCGCCAGATCGCCCGCGAGATGGCCGCGCCGTTCGACCTCGAACGGGACGAGTTGTTCCGGCTCAGGGTCTACAAACTCGCGGCGGAAGAGTATGTGCTCCTGCTGGTGCTGCATCACCTGGTCGCAGACTTCCTCTCGCTCGGGCTGCTCGTCGGTGAGTTGGGCGCGCTCTACGAGGCGCACGTCAACGGGCGGCCCGCGCCCCTGCCCGAGACGCCCGTGCAGTACGGCGACTGGGCGGCGTGGCAGCGTGAGCAGGTCGCGTCCGGCGCGCTCGACTCGCAACTCTCGTACTGGCGCGCGCGCCTGCGCGGATGCCCGCCCGCGCTGGACTTGCCCTTCGCCCGCCCGCGACCGGCCGCGCGCAGCTTCAGCGGAGTCTCGCGCCTGCGCGGCCTGCCCGAAGAGTTGTCGCAGACGCTGCGCGAGCTAAGCCGGCGCCACGCGGTAAGTCTCTACACGACGTTGCTGGCGGCCTTCTACGCACTCGTCCGGCACTACACGGGGCGCGCGGACATCGTGCTCGGCCGCGGCATCCCGGGGCGCACGCGCTCGGAGACCGACGGGCTCGTCGGCTGCTTCGTCAACATGCTCGCGCTGCGGACGGACGTGGGCGGCGACCCTACTTTCCTCGAACTGTTGGGACGCGTGGGCGAGACGGTCAACGGGGCCTACGCCAATCAGGAAGTCCCCTTCGCCGTGCTCGCCCGCGAGCTGGAGCCGGACCCCGACCCGGCCCGCCCGCCCCTCGTGCAACTGGTCTTCAACCTCTACGGCGCGCCGCCGGCCCAGCCGCCCGCGGGTACGCGCCTGAGCGTCTTCGACCTCCGCGAGTCGCGCCCGCGCCAGGAGATCGCGCTCTTTCAGGACATGATCTTCGGCGTCAACGACACGGGGCGAACGCTCGGGCTGGAGTTGAAGTACAACCCCGGCCTCTTCGACGCCGCCGCGATGGAAGAGATGCTCGCGGACTATGAGGCGCTCCTGACGGCGGCGGCGGCCGACCCCGCCGCGCGCCTGGGCGAGCTTGCCGCGCAGTCCGGCATCGGGAGGCCGCCCGCGCCGGTCGTCTAGCGCGTCGCCCGCAGAACCTTCAGTCACGCAGGTCACGACCCCAGAGAGAAAGGTTGTCACATGGAGCTATTACGCTTCCTCTTTAGATCCGCGCCGCGCGCCGTCGGGTTCGCGATCCTCGCGGGCATCATCAGCGGGGGGTGCAGCGCGCTCCTGCTCGGCATCATCAGCCTGACGCTGAGCAACTCGGAGTCGGCGTCGTCAAACGTCATCTGGCTCTTCGCGGGGCTGTGCGTCGTCGTCCCCGTCACGCGCTTCGTCTCGGAGTCGATGCTGATGCGGATCGGGCAGGGCGCGGTCTTCGAGCAGCGTCTGAAGCTGAGCCGCCGCATCCTCGACGCGCCGCTGCGGCAGCTCGAACAGATCGGGGCACACCGCCTGATGGCGGCGCTGACGGACGACGTGTCGTCCATCGCCATGGCCGTGCTGATGATCCCGCTGGCGACGATTAACAGCGCCGTCGTGCTCGGCTGCCTGATCTATCTGGGCTGGCTGTCGTGGGGCACGCTGATGGTGGTACTGGCCTTCATGGCGGTCGGCATCTTCACCTATCAGCTTCCGCTGTTGAAGGCGATGCAGTGGCTGCGGCGCGCGCGCGAGTCGGAGGACGCGGTCTTCCGCGACCTGCGCGCGCTGACCGAGGGCAACAAGGAGTTGAAGCTTCACCGCCGCCGCCGCGCCGCCTTCCTCGACGAGAGTCTGGCGGGGCACGCCGCGCGTTACCGCGACCAGAACGTCTTCGGGCAGTCGATCTACATCGCCGCGTCGAGCTGGGGGCAGATTCTCTTCTTCATCGTCATCGGCCTCATCCTCTTCATGATGCCGCAGTTCAAGCCGACCACGCCGCAGGAACTGACCGGCTACGTCATCGTGCTCTTCTACATGATGACGCCGCTGCAAGTGGCCCTCAACGGCGTGCCCGCGCTCGGCCGCGCCGCCGTGGCGCTGAAGAAGATTAACGACCTCGGGCTCTCGCTGGAGGCCGAGCCGGCGGCCCGGGCCGGCGCCGCGGCGCCCGCGGCTTCGTGGCGGCGGCTGGAGCTGCGGGGCGTGACGCACACGTACCGGCGCGAGGGCGAGGACGGTGAATTCAAGGTCGGCCCGCTCGACTTCGCGCTGCACCCGGGCGAGGTGGTCTTCATCATCGGCGGCAACGGCAGCGGCAAGACGACCTTCGCGAAGCTGCTGCTCGGCCTCTACGCGCCCGAGGAGGGAAGCCTCCGCCTCGACGGCACAGACATCACGGACGAAGGGCGCGACGACTACCGGCAACTCTTCTCGGCCGTCTACTCGGACTTCTACCTCTTCGAGCGGCTGCTCGGGCTGGAGTCGGACGAACTGGCCGCGGCCGCGCGCGAGTACCTCTCGCTGCTCAAGCTCGACAACAAGGTCGAGGTGCGCGACGGCGCGCTCTCGACCACCGAGCTGTCGCAGGGGCAGCGCAAGCGCCTCGCCCTGCTGACCGCTTACCTCGAAGACCGCCCCGTCTACCTCTTCGACGAGTGGGCCGCCGATCAAGACCCGTTCTTCAAAGAGGTCTTCTACCACCAGCTTCTCCCCGGCCTGAAGGCGCGCGGCAAGACGGTCGTCGTCATCAGCCACGACGACCGCTACTACCACGTCGCCGACCGCATCGTGAAACTCGAAGAGGGCCGCATCACCCCCGCGCCCGAGGACTTTCTCGACGCCGACGGGCGGCATGAGCTGGCGGCCGCCGCGCTGCTGCCGGCGCGGCCCGAGGCGCCGTATGCCGGCGGCAGAATCGAGCCCGAGCCCGTGCCCGCCCGGCCGGAGAACTGACAAAGGAGTGGCGTCATGACGCGCGAGCGTGTCTACCTGAAGCCGAACGTGCTGTTCGAGCCCTTGTTCAACCAGTGGTACGCGTGGACGTACCTGATCGCGCCGCAGACGGCGGCGATGATCGTCGCCAACCAGCACCTCAAGATTATGCAGTCGTTCGTCGCCGCGCCGCAGGTGCACGTCGCCGCCCTGAAGAACCCGTCGATGCTCGGCGGGCCTTTCCTCAGCTACGGCGCGGAGCGCGCCGCCGAGGTGAGGGAACTGCACGACCGCACGGCGGCCGAGCACGCGCCGCAACTGCGTTTCGCCGACGCCGTCAGGCGGCTCGACGACCTCCTGGCGCGCGAGGCGACCGGCTACTCGCTCGAACCACTCTACCGGCAGGTGCCGGAGGAGCTGCGCGGTTACGTCGAGCTGGTCTACGACGCCAACAATCACCCTTCGATTCGCTTCATCGAAGGGCTGCTCTACCGCAGCCCCTACTACAACCCGGCCGCGCAGAGCGTGGCCCTCTCGCTGGTCGAGTCGGACGCGCGCCCCTTCATCCTCAGCACGCCCGCGCTGGCCGGCGACGGCCGGCTCCACCTGCGCATCCCCTTCGCCTCCGACGCGCTCGACGAGCTGTTCCGGATGCAGGCCGCGCCGGGTTCTTACGCGCGCATCAGGGAGATGCTGGGCGTGCCCGACGAGGAGGACGCGCTCTTCTCGACCTTCTTCACGGAGGCCCCGCCCGCGCCGCCCGTCGGCTACGACGGCCCCGGCGTCCGCGTCCGCTACTTCGGCCACGCCTGCGTGCTCGTCGAGACGGCGGAGGTCAGCATCCTCTGCGACCCCGTCGCCAGCTACCAATACGAGGCCGAGGGCGAGCGCTTCACCTACGCCGACCTGCCCTCGCGCATCGACTACGTGCTGCTCACACACAACCATCAGGATCACTGCATCTTCGAGGCGATGCTGCAACTGCGCCACCGCATCGGGCAGGTCATCGTCCCGCGCAGCTCCGGCGGCGAGCTGGTCGATCCCTCGCTGAAGCTCATCCTCCGGCAGGTCGGCTTCCGCGACGTGGTCGAGATCGGCGAGATGGAGAGCATCCCCGTCCCCGGGGGCCACATCACGGGCGTCCCCTTCCTCGGCGAGCACGGCGACCTCAACATTAAGACCAAGATGGCCTACTACCTCTCGCTGCTCGGGCGCGGCGTGATGTGCGCCGCCGACTCGAACAACATCGAGCCGCGCCTCTACGAGCGCGTCCGCCCGCACCTCGGCCCCGTGGACGTGCTCTTCCTCGGCATGGAATGCGACGGCGCGCCGCTCTCGTGGCTCTACGGCCCGCTGTTGACGCGGCCGCTGGCGCGGCGGATGGATCAGTCGCGCCGCTTCGACGGCTCCGACTTCGCCAAGGCGTCTGCCATGATCGAAACGCTCGACCCGGGGCAGGTCTACGTCTACGCGATGGGGCAGGAACCGTGGCTGACCTTCCTGACCTCGCTCGTCTACACCGACGAGTCGCGCCCCATCGTCGAGTCGAACAAGCTGGTCGAGTATTGCCGCCGCCGTCAGGTCGCGGCCAAGCGCCTTTACGGGTGCGAGGAGATTATGCTCGCGCCCGGCTAGATGCGGGGCGCCCCGCGGCTCTCATCCCGTTCCAGCCCTCACGACCCATGCACAGGCCATCCACCGCGTCCTCGAAAGGAGAGGCAATGCACCCGAACATTTTATCCAGGATCGGCGGCACCCCCCTGATTCAACTGTCCCGCATCTTCAGGGGAGCCGACTTTCATCTCTACGCCAAGCTGGAATCGCTCAACCCCGGCGGCAGCATTAAAGACCGGGCCGCCATCAGCATCATCCGCCAGGGACTGGCGACGGGCGAGATCAAGCCCGACACCGTCATCATCGAGTCCAGCTCGGGCAACATGGGCATCGGACTCGCGCAGGTCTGCGCCTACCACCGGCTGCGCTTCATTTGCGTCATCGACCCGAAGACGACCGCCAACAACATCGCGCTCCTGAAAGCCTACGGCGCCGAGGTCGATTACGTCTCCGAGCCAGACCCGCAGACAGGCGAGTACCTTCAGGCGCGCATCAGCCGCGTGCGCGAGTTGTGCGAGACGGTGCCCAACAGCTACTGGCCCGACCAGTACTCGAACGCCTACAACCAGCGCGCGCACCTGGAGACGATGCGCGAGATCGTCGAGGAGTTGGGGCGGGTCGATTACCTCTTCTGCGCGACGAGCACCTGCGGGACGGTCAGCGGTTGCGCCGCCTACGCGCGCGCGCACGGGCTCGGCACGAAGATCGTCGCCGTGGACGCCGTCGGCAGCGTCATCTTCGGCGGCAAGCCCGCCAAACGGCTCATCCCCGGCCACGGCGCGGCCGTCCGCCCGAAGCTCTACCAGCCCGAGCTGGTTGACCGCTCCGTGCACCTGACCGACATGGAGTGTGTGGTCGGCTGCCGCCGGCTCGTGCGCGAAGAGGCGATCATGGCCGGCGGCTCTTCGGGCGCGGTCATCATGGCGGTCGAGCACCTGAAGGACGAGATAGAGCCCGGCTCGAACTGCGTGGCCATCCTCGCCGACCGCGGCGAGCGCTATCTCGACACTATCTATTCCGACCGGTGGGTCGAGCATTACTGGGGTGACTTATCACATCTTTGGGAGACGCGGGGGGAGCGGGAAACATGCGTGACGGCGACCTTTTAGTTCTGGACGGCGCGGACGTGCTCGCGCTGCTCGACGAGCAGGAACAGCGACTGCTTGACCTGGTGCGGATGGCCTACGTGGCGCACGCGCGCGGCAGCAGCGCCCTGCCGCACTCAACCTTCCTGCGCTTCCCCGGCGAGGAGCGCAATCGCATCATCGCGCTGCCGGCCTATCTAGGCGACGGCTTCTCGGTGGCGGGCATGAAGTGGGTCTCGTCCTTCCCCGGCAACCTCGCGCGCGGGATGGATCGAGCCTCGGCCGTCGTCGTCCTGAACTCGGCCGAGACGGGCCGGCCCGTCGCCTTCATGGAGGGCTCGACCATCAGCGCCAAGCGGACGGCCGCCAGCGCCGCGCTCGCCGCCGTCACGCTCCACGACCCGAACGCGAGCCACACGCTCGGCGTCGTCGGCTGCGGTCTGATCAACTTCGAAGTGGTGCGCTTCACGCTCGCGGCGCAGCCGGCGCTCAAGCGGCTGGTCGTCTACGACCTCCAGCCCGGCCGCGCCGAAGGGTTCGCGGAGAAGTGCCGCACGCTGGCGCCCGACCTTGAGGTGAGCACCGCCGGAAGCGTCGAAGAGGTGCTGCGCGCCGGCACGCTCACGTCCTTCGCCACCACGGCCACCGTGCCGCACGTCGAGAGCCTCGAAGCCTGCCCGGCGGGCAGCACCGTGTTGCACATCTCGCTGCGCGACCTGACCCCTGAGGCCATTCTCGCCGGCGACAACGTTGTGGACGACGTGGATCACGTCTGCCGCGCGCAGACCTCCGTGCATCTCGCGGAACAGTTGACCGGCACGCGGTCTTTCATCCGCTGCGCGCTGGCCGACATCCTGCTGGGCGTGGCCCCGCCCAAGCCTTCGCCGGACGTGCCGACCATCTTCAGCCCGTTCGGGCTCGGCGTCCTCGACATCGCGGTCGCACAGTTCATCTACGAGGCGGCGTGCGCCGAGGGCCGCGGCTCCTCCATCAGCTCCTTCTTCCCGACCCCCTGGGTCGAGCGCGGAGACAAGCGCCCCGGCGCGCGCCGCTGAAAGAGAGGCGGGCGCGTGAGCGGCGCGCCCGGAATGACGCAGGTGAGTCAAACAGTCAGCAAAGCAAACGACGCCCCCGTCCTCGAAGCCGTCCCGCACGGCGCGGTCGCCGAGGCGCCGTCGGCCCTGCCGGGACATCTCGCGGCCCTGCCGGGCGGGGGGTGGGCCGTCTGGCGTAACGTGTGTCTGCGCGGCGCGGGGTTCCCGGCCGGAGGCGTGCTCAGGCTGGGCGCGCCCGCGTACGCCGCGGCGGCCGACGCGCTGCTCGACGCCGAGGAGCGGGCGGCGCGTGAGCGCGGGCGTCTGCTCGACGCGTTGCGGGAAGACCTGTCGGGCGCCGAGGCCGCGGCGCAGAGCGAGCACGCCTCCGCCCTGCGTCACGCAAGACGGCGGGCGCAGAAGAATCGCGTACCGGAGCCGCTCGCCTTCGACTGCGCGGCCAACGCGGCGCGGCCCGGCTGGCTCGCGGCGCAGAACGAGTTGGCGCAGGCGCGTGCGCGCCTGACGCGGGAGTTTGAGGCGGCCGTCGCGCAGACTTCACAGGCGCTCTGCGAGGTGGCGCGCGCGCCGCGCTTCCGCGAGGCGGTCATCTGGCAGAGCCGGCGCGCGTTCCACACGGGCGTCGAGGCTCTGCTGCGCGAGGCCGCCGCCGCCGCGCCGCGCAACACGCACCGCCGGCAGCACGAAGAGTTGATCGCCACCTACTGGCAACGCTACTGCACGAAGAATGACACCATCGGCTTCTTCGGCCCCGTCGGGTGGGCGCGCTTCGTCGAGACCGGCCCGGCCCTCGCGGCCCGCCCCGGCGCCGACCTGCTCGCCACGCGCAACGTCTACTTCGAGAGTTGGGCCGTCGACGCGCTGGGCGAGGCGCTCGTCGCCGAGAAGGGTGCCTTGCGCCAGTGGCTCGCCCCGCGCCTGTCGCCGCTCTACGACGTCTCCGGGCGCACGCTCCACGTGCCGCTCGGCAACCCCGTGCCGCTCTCCCCGGGGCAGGCCGAACTGCTGCGGCTCTGCGACGGCGAGCGACCGGCCCGCGAACTCGCGGGCGAACTCATCCCGCGCCACCCGGCCGAGTTTAAGACGGCGGCCGACGTTTACCGCGTGCTCGGGTTTCTGAGCACGAAGGCGGTCGTCATCTGGGGGTTCGAAGTGCCTTTGAGCGCGCGCCCGGAGCGCGGGCTGGCGCACCTGCTCGAAGGGGTCGGGGACGGGGCGGGGCGCGCGGAGGCTTGCGCGCGACTGTCGGCGCTCGGCGCGGCGCGCGACGAGGTGGCGGCGGCCCGCGACGCCGAGAGCCTTGACCGGGCTCTGGGCGAGTTGGAGACGACCTTCACGCGGGTCACGGGCCGCGCCTCTTCGCGCGCGGCCGGACAGATGTACGCCGGGCGCGCGCTGGTCTATGAAGACTGCCGGCGCGACGTGGAGGTAGAACTGGGGCCGGAGCTGCTCGCCGAACTCGGCCCGCCGCTCTCGCTGCTGCTGGCAGGCGCGCGCTGGTTGACACACGAGATAGCCGCTGCCTGCCGGCACACCGTCGGCTCGATCTACCGAGACCTCGCCCGCAAGGCCCAAACTTCGGTCGTCGAAGGCACGGCCTTCTGGCTCAAGGCGCAGGCCGAACTGCTCGACGCCGACTCCGACACGGTCAGGGCGCTTCAGTCGCGCTTCCACGCGCGCTGGGCAGAGGTGCTGGCGCTGCCCGCGGGCGCACGGCGCGTGCGCCGCTCGTGCGCGGAGGTAGGCGAGGCCGTGCGGCGCCTCTTCGACGCGCCCGCGCCCGGGTGGCACGCGGCGCGCTACCACAGCCCGGACATCATGATCGCCGCCGAAGGCGCGGACGCGATACGGCGCGGCGAATACGAGTTCGTCATGGGCGAACTGCACATCGGCGTTAACACGCAGGCGCTCTCGCTCTTCGTCGAACAGCACCCTTCTCGCGCGGAGCTGTTACGCGCCGCCGCGGCCGACATCCCCGAGCCGCGCGTCCTCGCCGTCGCGCCGCGCGTCGGCTCAAGGCTGTCGGGCCGCAACCACATGGGTCTGGTCACGCCGAAGGACTTTCGGCTTGAGTTCTCAGTCCACTCGGACAAGGCCGAGCGCGCGCAGGCGCTGCCGCTCGGGACTCTCGTAGTCGAAGAGCGCGCGGGCCGGCTCGAAGTGCGGACGCGCGACGGCCGACTCTCGTTCGACATCGTCGAGGTGCTGGCCGACGCGGTGACGGCCCAGGTCTTGAACAGCTTCAAGCTGCTGCGACCGTCGCGTCACAGCCCACGCGTCAACCTCGACCGGCTGGTCGTCGCGCGCGAGTCGTGGGCCTTTACCGCGGGCGAACTGGAGTTCGCCTTCGAGAAGTCGGAGGAGGCGCGCTTCTGCGGCGCGCGTCGCTGGGCGCGCGCCGAGGGGCTGCCGCGTTTCGTCTTCGTCAAGTCGCCCGTCGAGGTGAAGCCCGTCTACGTCGATCTCTCCAGCGCCGTCTACGTCGACCTCCTCGCGCGTATCGTGCGGCGGACGCGCGAGGGGGCGGGCGCGGAGGCATCGTTGGCGGTGACGGAGATGCTGCCGCGACTGGAACAGGCGTGGCTGCCGGACGCCGCGGGGCAGCTCTACACGAGCGAGTTGCGAATAGTCGCCGTCGATCAGGCGGGCGCCACCTGGGCGCCGCCGCCCGACCCTCTGGCTTAGGCGGCACCGACGCGCGTGCTATACTGGCGGCGTCCCGCCAGACCTCAGTTGATAACCTACACTTCCCACTGGGATGAAGGCGCGAGCCTTCCCCGGGCGCTTGCGTTCTCCCTGCGCCGAGCGCCGGAGAGGTAACTTCTCATGGTCTTCGTCTACTTGAGCGTCCTGCTCCAACTCCTGTCCGCAACCCAGAACATCATGACGCCAGAGCAAAGATTCAAGACGACTTCGGGCCCGACCCTCGCCGCCCGGCTGGCAGAGGCGTCCCGACGGGCGCAAGCCGAACGGCCGCCGCAGCCCTTCTGGGTCGCCTACGGTTTCAAAGTCCGGCACGGCGTCGCCGTGGACGTGATGCCCGAGCCCGGCCTGGAACAGCAGAACCTCGGGCTCTTCATCCACTACGCGGCCGACGGGCGCGAGGTCGCGGGCTTTGAGGTTTACGCGCTCGACCGCGCGCACCGGTTCGAAGGGCAGGTCTACTGGCTCGGGGACGCGCCGAACGTCGAGAGCCTTGAATACCTGCGCGGCCTCCTCCGCGCGGCGCGCGGCTCCGGACTCTATTCGCACCTGCTCGAAGCCGTCGCCATGCACGAGGGCCAGGAGGCCACGGCCCTGCTCGAAGAGATTAAGCAGAGCCCCGACGCGAAGCAGGAGCGTTCGCTCGCGGCCTACTGGCTGAAGGAGCGCTCGTCGGCCGAGCGGCCGTTCGCGGACATGCCGGGCGAGGTGGCGGCGCTGGCCGCGATCCTGCGCGACCCGGCTCAGGGCACGCCGCGCCGCGCCCGCGCCGCGCAGGCTCTCGGCGTCATGGCCGACCCGGCGGGCATTCGTGAGTTGGCGAAGTATTACCCCGAGGCGGACGACGCCGATCTCAAGCGGCGCATCCTCGGCGGCGCGGCCAACAAGGTGAACGCCGACTCGGTCGCGCTCTACGCCTCGGCGGCGGCGGAGGCGGACGAGCGTCTGAAGCGCGAAGCGCTGAGCTGGCTCGGCGAGAAGGCCGGCAATCGCCTGGCCCTGTCGCACGCGGGCGGGCAAGACCTGTCCGCCGCCGAGGTCGAGCGCGAGCGGCGCAGGCTGGCCGACATCAGCCGCGGGCCGCAGAGCGAGGCGGTGCCCGCGCTCATCGAAGTCGCGCGCTCGCACCCGAGCGAGGAGGTGCGCCGCGAGGCCATCTCGCGCCTGAATCGCGCCGACGACCCGCGCGTGCTCGCCTTCTACCGAGAGGTGCTTGAGCGCGGGGTGGCCGAGCCCCTCTCGGCCGGCCGTTCACGCTGAGGCCGCGCAGACAGAAAGGAAGGGACTGTTGGCGATGTTTAGAGACTTGACTCAGGACCTGCGTTTCGCCGGGCGGGTGCTCTGGAAGAGCCCGGGCTTCACCTTCGCGGCGTTACTGACGCTGGCGCTCGGCATCGGTGCGAACACCGCCATCTTCTCGGTCGTCAATGCCGTGCTGCTGAACCCGCTCCCCTATGCGGAGCCCGGCCGGCTGGTCTTCATCTGGGACACGCAGACGAAGAAGGCCGAGAAGTCAACCTTCCCCGTCTCGGCGCCCAACTTCAAGGACTGGCAGGAGCAGAATCACAGCTTCGAGAACATGTCCGTCCTCTCCTACGAGTACTTCACCCTCGCGGGGCGCGAGGAGCCGGTGCGCCTCTTCGGCTCGTACGTCTCGGCCAACCTTCTGCAGACCCTCGGCGTGAAGCCGGAGGCGGGCCGCGCCTTTCTCCCCGAAGAGGAGCAGGCCGAGCATTCACGCGTCGTCATGCTCAGCCACGGGATGTGGCAGCGGCGCTTCGGGTCAGACCCGAAGATCATCGGGCAGACGCTGACGCTGGACAACAACCTCTTCACGATTGTCGGCGTGCTGCCGCCCGAGTTCCGCCTCCCGCGCCAGGTCTCGCTCGGCGTCCTCGTCATGGACGAGGTCGACCTGCTGCTGCCCGTCTCGTACCTCGGCGTCGTCGAGCCGAACACGGTCTCGAAGCGCGCGCGCCACTTCCTGACGGCGGTCGGGCGGCTGCGGCCGGGCGTGTCGCGGGAGCAGGCGGGGGCGGAGATGACCAACATCGCCGCGCAGCTCGCCGAGCAGTACCCGGCCGCCAACGCGAATTTCACCGTCCATCTCGTGCCCATGCACGAGCAGATTGTGGGGCGCGTCAGGACGGCGCTGCTGTTGTTGCAGGGGGCCGTCCTCTTCGTGCTGCTGATTGCGTGCGCCAACGTGACGAACCTTCTGCTGGCGCGCGCCGCCGCGCGGCGCCGCGAGATCGGGATTCGCGCGGCGCTCGGCGCGCGGCGGCTGCGTCTGGTGCGCCAACTCCTGACCGAAGGCGTGTTGCTCTGGCTGGTCGGCGGCGGGCTCGGCCTGCTCATCGCGCTGTGGGGCACACAGGCGCTGCTGGCCGCCAACCCGACCGACATCCCGCGCATCAAGGAGGCCGGAGTAGACCCCTGGGTGCTCGGCTACACGCTGCTCGTCGCGTTCGTCTCGGGCGTACTCTTCACGCTGCTGCCGGCCTTGCAGACGGCGAAGTCCGATTTCGAAGCTTTGAAAGAGGGGGGGCGCGGCAACACCCTTTCGACGGGGCGGGTGCTGCGCAACGCCCTGGTCGTCAGCGAGGTGGCGCTGGCGCTCGTCCTGTTGATCGGCGCGAGCCTGCTGATTAAGAGCTTCGAGCGCGTCCTCAACGTCAACCCCGGCTTTCGGCCGGAGAGCGTGACCACGATGGAGCTGTTCCTGTCGCCGCAGACCTACAACACGACGGAGATGTCGGTCAACTATCATCGCGCGCTGATGGAGAAGGTGAAGAACACGCCGGGCGTGGCCGCGGCCGGCGTCGTCAACATCCTGCCGCTCAAGGGCAGCACGTCCGTCGCCGTCGGGGTCGAAGGCCAGCCCGAGCCGCCGCCCGGCGAAGAGCTGTACGCCAGCCACCGCATCGTCAGCGCCGACTATTTCACGGCGATGGGCATCCCCCTCAAGCAGGGGCGCGCCTTCACCGACCGCGACGCGCCGGGGGCGCCGCCGGTGGCCATCATCAGCGCGGAGCTGGCGCGAAAGCTCTTCGGCGACAAAGAGCCGCTCGGCCAGCGCGTCGAGATCAGCATGGGCAAGCCGGGCCCCGTCGAGGTCGTGGGCGTCGTCGGCGACGTGCGGCAGAACGGCCTGGAGGCGGAGCCGGACCCGGAGGTCTACGTCCCCTTCTTACAGAACCCCTGGCCGGCCTTCACGCTCGTCGCGCGCACGACGACCGACGCGCAGAGCACGGGGCCGCTCGTCCGCGCGGCGGCGGCGAGCGTCGACCGGACGCAGCCCGTGGGCGAGCCGGCGCTGCTGGAGAAAGTGCTCGGCGACACGCTCTCGCAGCGCCGGCTCAACATGCTGCTGTTGACCATCTTCAGCGGAGTCGCGCTCGTCCTGGCGGTGGTAGGCATCTACGGCGTGATGTCCTACGCGGTCACGCAGCGCACGCACGAGATCGGCCTGCGCATGGCGCTCGGCGCGGGGCCGGGCGCCATCCTGAGGCTGGTCGTCGGGCAGGGCATGATTCTGTCGCTGGTGGGCGTCGGCCTCGGCCTGCTGGCGGCCGTGGGCCTGACACGGCTGATGGATAGCTTGGTCTATCAGGTCAGTACGTACGACCCGCTCATCTTCGGCGGCGGAACGCTGCTGCTCTCTCTGGCGGCGCTGCTCGCCTGCTACGTCCCCGCGCAGCGCGCGACGAAAGTAGACCCGCTCGTGGCGCTGCGCAACGAGTGAGCGGCCCCGAGCGCGGGTCGTGCCGAAGCCTTCAGTCACGAAGTTGGAGTTATCATGTGCAGGCTCGTTTTACTCGTCGCCAGTCTGGCGTTGCTGCTGAACACACAACCATTCGATTCGTCGGCGCGGGAGGTTCCGATGCCGTCTGAAGAGCTGATTACCCGTGCGCGCGCGGCGCTGGGCGGTGAGGCGCGGCTGCGCGGCCTGCACAGCCTGTCCGCGACCGGCGAACTCAGGCGCGCGTTCCCCGACCGGGAGCGGCGCGGCGCGCTCGACCTCAAATGGCTTGCGCCCGACCGCTTCAGGCAGGTGGAGACGATGCAGGTCGACGTCGGCGTGAAGGTGTCGGTGACGGGCGCTTTCGATGGCGAGCGCGCCTGGAAGCGTTCCGCGGTCGAGGCGGGCGGACTGCCGCTCAGCGTGACGCGGGGCGGTGGCACAGAGTTGCTCGGCGACGGCGAGCAGCGGCAGATGCGCGAAGGCTTCGCCCGCTATCTGCCGTCCTTGCTCCTGTCCCCGGCCACGCCAGCACGCCTCGAAGACGCGGGCACGGCCGACGTTGACGGCGTGCCGGCGCGCGTCCTGCGCGTGCGCGCGGCGGGTGGCTTCGACGCGCGCCTGTACCTCGACCCCAAGACGCACCTCCCACTCATGCTGAGTTACAGGGGCCGTCCGCCCCTCATCACGGTGGACGCGCGCGGCGGCGCTGAAGGCTCCGCCGCGCCGGAGACAGAGCTGCGCATTCGCTTCGCGGACTACCGCGAGGCTGGCGGACTGCTCTGGCCGCACCGCGTCACGACCGAGGCCGGCGGACGGCGCCTCGAAGAGCTTGAGGTGAAATTCTACCAGGTCAACCCCGCCGAGATTAACCCGCAGAGCTTCGGCCGCTGACGGCACGCGGTCGCGGCTCTGAAGCCGCACCCACGCAACCCTTCCGACAGGCCCCGACTACTAACGTGTCGGCGCAGACCGCAGCCCCCTGCGGCCCGTGCCGCATCCTGCCGCCGCCGCGGCGCGCGGTTCGCGCAACCCTTCTGAAATGAGATAAGGAATCATTATGAACACCGGCCCTTGGATACTCGGCATCAGCGCCTCGCCGCACAACGGCGCCGTCTGTCTCCTGCGCGGCGACGAGATCGTCGTCGCGATTCAGGAGGAGAGGCTCACGCGCAAGAAGCGGGACGGCATCTACGCCGCCCGCCCGTGTCAGGCACTCGAATACTGCTTCCAGTACGCGGGCATCACGCCCGCCGACCTGAGCCGAGTGGTCTACTCCATCCCCGGCGCGCGGAACTCGCGGCTTCAGGACATCACGCTCAACCCGCAGCTTGAGCTGGGCCGCCACCGGACGCCGGTCGATTACATCCCGCACCACTACGCGCACGCCTTCAGCGTCTACGCCACCTCGGGCTATCAGGACGCCGCGATCCTCATCGTGGACGGGGCCGGCTCGCCCTACTCAGACCTCGGGGCGGAGGAGCGCGCGGCGTGCAAGTGGCCGGTCGAGGACGGCGCGGAGATCATCTCGCTCTACGCGGCCGATGGCACGCGCATCAAGCCGCTGGAGAAGCACCTCGTGGCCGCGGGGGCGTGGCTCGAACACGACGCGGAGGGCATGCTCAGGTACGGCAGCCTCGGCGGCATGTATTCGGCCATAGCGGCGCAGATTTTCGGCGAGCAGCTGGAAGCCGGCAAGGTCATGGGGCTGGCGCCTTACGGGCGGCCGACGACCCCCGCCGCCGACTTCTTCACGCGCGACGCCGACGGCCGATTCGTCTTCAGCGACAAGGTGATGCGTCGCTTCCGCCGGCACGGGCGGTGGCCCGCGCATCAGCAGGAGTACGAAGACCTCGCCGCCTCGACGCAGGCGGCGTTGGAGGAGGCCATTCTCTACCTGGTCGAGCGCCTGTACGAACTCTGCCCGAGCGAGAACTTCTGCTACGCGGGCGGCGTCGCTCTCAACAGTGTCGCCAACGAGCGGATCGTCGGCGAGTCGGCCTTCCGGAACGTCTACATCATGCCGGCGGCCGAGGACAGCGGGCCGGCCATCGGCGCGGCCTACTACGGACTCTGGCAGTTGACCGGACAGAACACGGGGCGCCTACTCGTGCACGACGCGGTCGGGCGCGAGTACTCGCCGGCCGAGGTCACGCACGCGGTCGAGAACTCGCTCGGCGTGCGCGAGATCGAGTCAGAGGACGTGATCGCCGACGCCGTCAACCTGCTCAGCGCAGGGCACATCGTCGGCTGGTTTCAGGGGCGTTCCGAACTCGGCCCGCGCGCGCTCGGGCAGCGCAGCATCCTCTGTGACCCGCGCCGCCACGACGGCAAGGAGGTCTTGAATCGTCGCGTCAAGCACCGCGAGGGTTTTCGCCCGTTCGCGCCCGTCGTCCTGCTCGAAGAAGTCGGGAACTGGTTCGAGGTCGAGGGCAAAGACCCGCGCAGCCCATACATGCTACGCATCTGCGACTTCAAGGAGGAGAAGAAGGAGCTGGTGCCGGCGGTCGTGCACGTGGACGGCACGGGGCGCTTCCAGACCGTCACCGAGGAGGCCAACGGCGACCTCTACCGGCTGATCAAAAAGTTCCACGAGAAAACAGGCGTGCCCATCATCCTCAACACCTCCTTCAACGTGATGGGCGAGCCCATCGTCGAATCGCCGACCGATGCGCTCCGCTCGTTCCTCTCGACCGGCATCGACTACCTCGTGCTTCAGGGCAGACTCTTCGCCAAGACCCACAAGGTACTCTTCGAGGTGGACGGGCGCCCCTGGGGCCAGCGCGTCCGCGACGCCGTCGCCGCCGCCAAACAGTTGGCGACTCGGCCGCCGAACGCGCGGCCGCGCCCCTCTGCCGCGCTGCAACAGTACGCGGGCGATTTCGAGAACGCGGGCATGGGCCTGCTGAGCCTGCGAGAAGCCGAAGGCGGTCTCAGCATCAGCACCGCCGCCGGCGGCGGCAAATGGTCGTCGCCCGTCCGACACCTCGACGAGCACGTCTTCGAAGTCTCGCTCGATCCGTTCAAGGGCTACAGGCTGATCTTTATACCTGACGGCAAGGGGAACATGGACAGCCTGGTCGTTCTGCCGGCGCACGCCTCGGCGCGTGAAGTTGTCTTCATGCGCAAGCCCGACGCGTCGGTGCGGGGCAGGGCGCTGCTCGAAAGGTTCGTCGGCGACTACGGCTCGAACGGAAAGTCGCTGAGCATCACGCTCGGGGGCGACGAAGAGCTCGTGCTGACCGTGCCGGGACAGGTCGGCATCCAGCTCGTGCCGCGCACGCCGACCGAGTTCCGGCTGCAACAGATTCCAGGCTACTGCGTCGAGTTCCGCGACGACGGCGACGGCGTGGTGGTCGAGGCCGTGGTGACGGAGCCCGAAGGCGGAAATGTCTTGAAGAAGAAGTAAGGCGGGGCTGCCGTCCCCGTCCGTCTGGCGCAAGAAAGGCTCAACGGGGCGCGTGCCCCGTTGAGCCTTTCTTCTTTTTACGGCGGCGTGCGGTCTTTAAGCCGTGCCCGGCGGGTCGATTCCCGCGCACCATTCGAGCACGGCCATGGCGCTCGTCATCTTATGTTTCGACTGCCGGAAGGCGACGCTCTGCGGCCCGTCCAACACTTCGTCCGACACCTCCGCGCCGCGGACGGCCGGCAGGTCGTGCATGAAGATGGTGCCGCTCGGCTTGGAGACGCGGGCCATCAGAGCCGCCGTGACGGCGTAAGGGTCGAACTTCTCGCGCCAATTCGGGTCGGCCTTGGGTTCGCCCATAGTCTGCCAGCGCGTCGTGTAGACAACGTCCACGCCCGTGGGCAGGCGCTCGAGGTCGTGAAACTGCGCGACCTCCGCGCCCGCGGCGCGCGCCAACTCGCCGGCCTGCGCCATCACGTCGTCCGGCAGGCCGTAGCCCGCCGGCGTCACGAGCGTCAGCCGCATGCCTTCGGTCATGCCGACGGCGAACGCGAGGGCCGAGGCCGTGTTGTTGCCTTCACCGAGGTAGAGGAGGTGCAGACCGTCGAGACGCCCGAATGCCTCCTTGATGGTGGTCAGGTCGGCCAGCGCCTGCGTGGGGTGCTCGCTGGCGCTCATGGCGTTGATGACGGCCATCTGGTTCTGCGCGGCAAGCGAGCGCATCTCGGCCGGCGTCTCGTTCGTCCGGATCACGAGGATGTCGAGGTAGTTCGAGAGCACACGCGCCGTGTCTTCGATGGTCTCGCCGGTGACGATTTGCAGATCGTTCGGCCCATACTGGATGACGTTCGCGCCTAAACGCATCGCCCCGACGGCGAAGGCCGTGCGCGTCCGCGTGGAGGAGCGGCGAAAGTAGACTCCGACCGTCTTGTCCGACAGCGTCCCTAAATTCGCGCGTTCGTCCCGCGAGATCGCGAGTGCGCGCGCGACGAGGCGGGCGACGTTATCAGGCCCGGCCTCGGCCAGAGATAGCATGTGTCTCACTGTTCTCGTCATCGCTTTTTCGATATGTAGACTCCTGTAAGGATTCCCCGGGCGGAGATTGCACCACAGCATAACATAGTATCGCGCCGTACAGTTTTTCGTACTGCCAAGACGGGACGCAGTCTCACGTCCGATAACGACGGAGCATTTTGCGCCCTTTGGTCTTAAATATTTTTTGTTAAGAGTTGGTGTCTCTGGAGGGGTGTTTTGAAGGGATGAAGGAAAGGGGGCAGCTTGATTTGGCTGCCCCCTTTCCTCGCTCTCTTTGTTCGCGTCAATGATGGTGCTCGCGTTCGTATTCGTCTGCCTCTTCTTTGGTGCGGTGGACGGTGCCGTCCGGGTGTTCGGGCGGGGTGTAGACGGTGTAGAGCTTGAGGGGCGCGCTGCCATTGTTGACGAAGTTATGGCGCGTGCCGCCGGGGACGACGACGACCGAGCCGGCGCGGACGGGGCTGCTCTGGCCTTCGATGACGGCCTCGCCCTCGCCGTCGGCAAAGGCCAGAACCTGGTCGATGCCTTCGTGCACCTCCTCGCCGATCTCTTCTCCGGGTTTGAGCGACATCAGGACGAGCTGCGAGCGCTCGGTCGTGAAAAGCACCTGCCGAAAATTCTCGTTCTCCCGCGCGAGGCGCAGGACGTCTTCTGTGTAAGCCTTATGTGCCATCTTCTCCTCTCGGTGTGGGTTCTGTGGTTGAGCGTTGCGACGCGTTCGTTCTCGTGCGGAGGGCGCGCCGCGCCAATTCGTCTCGCGTCAGCCGCGCCTGTTTGAGCGCGGTAAAGATTCTGCCGAAGTGTCGCCTGTTTCTGATTTTCGCGTCAGGCACGTCCGCCACCTCGCTTGAGACGCTTATTTGATATCAACACTTACTATTGACTTAAGGGTAAAATTTTTAGCCCCGACAGTCCTCGCAGTGGCCGAGCAGCTCCAGACGGAAGTCCGAGACCGCAAACCCGGGCTGCGGCTTGATCTGCTCCAGCGCGGACTTCCCCCGTGCCGCTTCTAAATCCCACATGCGCCCGCAGCCGAGGCAGCGCGTGTGGTAGTGGTGATCCGTGCGGATGTCGTAGCGCGCGGAGCCGTCGCCGTAGGTGAGCTTGGAGATGGCCTCGCAGGCGACGAGGGCCTCAAGGTTTTTGTAGACGGTGGCGAGGCTGATCTTCGGAATCCGGCGCTTGACGTTGAGGAAGACCTCCTCGGCGGTCGGGTGGTGTTCGACGCCGCTGAGGTAGTCGTAGACGGCCGCCCTCTGGCGCGTCATGTGCCCCCCGCGCTCGTCGAGCCTGCGCCGCAACTCTTCGAGCCCGGCCTTTCTCTTACCGCCGCTTTCCTGCACAGTCCGTTTCATTCTCAAGTCTCCTGCCGAGCAAGGTGAGAATAATTCTTATTTTGGACTTTGTCAATCCCCGGACTGGTTCTTGTGGTTCATGGCGGCCTGGCGGACGAGGTTGGAACTCTCCTGCAGCTCGCGCGCCTTCTGCAGAAGCGCCTCGGCTTCCGCGCCGCCCTCGTGCTCGCCGAGGTGCCCGGCCAGGTGGCGCAGGAGGAGGACATGCTCTTCGAGGGAGCGGATCGAGCCCCACAGGGACTCCTCCGTCTTCTCGGTCATGTCCGCCATCAGACTCTCGGTCGAGTAGGCGTGGCCCGTGTGGCAGCGGAAGCGCAGGTGGTTGCCCTCGACGAGTTGGAGCAGCGTGCCGTGGCATTCGGGGCAGGCGTAGAGTGAGGGGTCGCCCCACTTCAGAATCTCGCTCATGCTGGGCTTGTTCTCCATGGCAATCTTGACCTCGGTCTCCATCCTCTCCGGCACGGGGAACTCTCCTTCCTCCGCCGCGGGCGTCTCCGTGAGGCGCACCAGCAGCGGGGCGATCTCACTCAGAGAAACGCAGTAGTCGACCTCGACGTGCTTCAGGGCGTTCAGCGGCATCGAGGGCGCGAGCGCGTCCTCCGGGTGCTGGACGACGGTCGTGCCGCCGCGCTCCTTGATGGCGTGGAGTCCGGCCGTGCCGTCGTCGAGCCAGCCCGTCAGGACGACGCCGATGACCCGCGGGCCGTAGGCCAGGGCGGCCGAGCGGAAGAGCGGGTCTACGGCCGGGCGGAAGCGGTTCTCGCGCGGCCCCTGCGTGACGCGCGTGTAGCCGCTGCGGTCGACGAGGAGGTGGTAGTCGGGCGGCGCGACGTAGATGTGGCCCGGCCTGAGCTCCTCCCAGTCGCGCGCGTTCGAGGCGGGCAGAGGCCCCGCTCGCTCAAGTATCTCGGGCAGGATGCCCAGCCCATAGGGCGCGATGTGCAGGACGATGAGGACGGAGGCCCGGAGGTCGCGCGGCAGCCCCCCGACGAGCACTTTCAGGGCGTCGATGCCTCCCGTGGAAGTGCCGATGACGACGATCTCTTTTCCCGGCATGCATGTCTCCTGACGCCGAGGGGGACGAACGTGGGCAATCTTCTTTTGTCGTTAACACAGTATCATTAACACAGCACTGGCTGTGTACGCTATACACCTTAGCGCGCATGGACTAAACTCGGTCTACGCAAAACGCCACCAGCCCCGACTCGGAAACGAGTCCGCTACTAGCAGCCGGTGTGAAACGATGGTTGTTGACGGCAGCGAATTTTTGATGCTCGTGGGGCTCGGCGCCTCGGCCGGAGGCGTCGAGGCGCTGATGAGTTTCTTCGAGCGCATGCCCGCCGACGCGGGGATGGCCTACGTCGTCATCCTGCACATCTCGCCCGAGCACGAGAGCCACCTTCCGGAAGTGCTCCGGGCGCGGACGCTGATGCCCGTGCTTCAGGTGAACGAGCCGGTGCGCGTCGAGCCGAACCGCGTCTACGTCGTCCCGCCCGACCGCGACCTCTACATGTCGGACGGGCACATCCAGCTCGCCGAGCGCGGGCAGGATGGCCGGGCGGCGCCCATCGACCTCTTCTTCCGCACGCTGGCCGACTCCTACAGGGAGAGGGGCATCGCGGTCGTGCTCTCGGGCGCGGGCACGGACGGCTCGGTCGGCGTCCGCCGCGTCAAGGAGATGGGCGGCGTCGTCATCGCGCAGGAGCCTTCGGAGGCCGAGCACGCGGCGATGCCGCGCGGCGCGATGGAGACCGGCGCAGTCGATTTCGTCCTGCCGCTGGCGGCGATCCCGGAGAAGCTCACCTCCCTGCGCCGCAACGCCGAGCGCATCCAGCTCCCGGCCTCCGACGAGCCGCCGCCCGACGAGGACGAGGACGCCTTGCGGGAGGTGCTCGCGCTGCTGCGCCTGCGCACCCGCCACGACTTCAACGGCTACAAGCGCTCGACCCTCCTGCGCCGCGTCGAGCGCCGCATGCAGGTGACGCAGACCGCAGACCTGCCGGCCTACCTCGCGCACGTCCGCGAGCAGCCGGAGGAGCTGCTCGGCCTGCTCTCCGACCTGCTCATCAGCGTCACCAACTTCTTCCGCGACCGCGACGCCTTCGCGCAGTTGGAGGGCGAGGTCGTGCCGCTCCTCTTCGCGGGCAAGGGCGCGGGCGACCAGGTGCGCGTCTGGGTGGCGGGCTGCGCCACGGGCGAGGAGGCTTACTCGCTGGCGATGCTGCTCTGCGAGCAGGCGGAGCAGATGTCGAGCGCGCCCACCGCACAGGTCTTCGCCAGCGACATCGACGAGGTGGCGCTCCAGCAGGCGCGCGAGGGCGTCTACCCGGAGGCGGTCGAGGCCGACATCTCCCCCGAGCGGCTCAAGCGTTTCTTCGTCAAGGAGGGGCAGTACTACCGCGTGAAGCGCGAGCTGCGCGAGCGCGTGCTCTTCACGCCGCACAACGTCCTGCGCGACCCGCCCTTCTCGAAGCTCGACCTCGTGAGCTGCCGCAACCTCCTCATCTACGTCAACCGGCAGACGCAGGAGAGGGTGTTGGAGGTCTTCCACTTCGCGCTCCGGCCCGGCGGCTACCTCTTCCTCGGCTCGTCCGAGACGGCCGAGGCGCTGCCAGACCTCTTCACGCCGCTCGACAAGAAGCACAGGGTCTTCCGCCGGCTGGACGTAGGCATGGCCTTCCGGGGCATGCCCACGCTGCCCCTGGCGGGGCGCTGGGAGGCGCGCCTGACCCTGCCCCCGCGGACGGGGGGGCAGGGCACCGAGCCTTCGTCATACGGCGAGCTGCACTTCCGCGCGCTGGAGGCGTTCAGCCCCCCGAGCGTGCTCGTCAACGCCGACTACGAGATCGTCCACCTCAGCGACAACGTCGGGCGGTACCTGCGCTTCTCGGGCGGCGAGCCGACGCGCAACCTCCTGAAGGTAGCGCACCCGGAACTGAAGATAGACCTGCGCTCGCTTCTGTTGCGGGTCGAGCAGGGCGGCGGTTCGAGCCGCGACGTGACCGCCAACTTCGACGGCCGGCGCAAGGTCATCAGGATGAGCGTGCGGCCCGTCAACTCGCCGCGCACGGCGCCCGGCTTCTGCCTGGTGGTCTTCGAGGAGTTGCCGGAGTCGGCGTTGACGGCTTTGCCGTCAACGCCCGGCGGCATTTCGGCGACGACGCCCGCTTTGGAGGCGGATGCCGGACTCGAGCCCGTGGTGCAGAGGTTGGAAGACGACCTCCAGAACGTGCGCGAGCAGCTCCGCGCCACGGTCGAGATGTACGAGACGCAGGCCGAGGAGTTCAAGGCCGCCAACGAAGAGCTGCAGGCGATGAACGAGGAACTGCGCTCGGCCTCCGAGGAGATGGAGACCTCGAAAGAGGAGTTGCAGTCGGTCAACGAGGAGTTGACGACCGTCAACAACGAGTTGAAGGAGAAGGTCGAAGAGGTCGGCCGCACCAACAGCGACCTCCAGAACCTTCTGGCCGCCACGCAGATCGCGACGTTCTTCCTCGACCGCTCCCTGCGCATCAAGCGTTACACCCCGGGCGTGCAGGAACTCTTCAACCTCATCCCCGGCGACGTGGGCCGCCCGCTCGCGCACCTCACGCACAAGCTCGACTACGCGGGGCTCATCGAGGACGCCGAGACCGTGCTGCGGACACTGCAGACGGTCGAGCGCGAGGCCGCGACCCACGAGGGACGCTCCTACCTGATTCGGCTCCTGCCCTACCGCACGCCCGAAGACCGCATCGACGGCGTCGTCATCACCTTCATCGACATTACAGAGAGGAAGCGCGCCGAGGATGCCCTGCGCGAGTCTGAGGAGCGCCTGCGCGGTCTGAACGAGGGGTTGGAGGAGCGAGTGCGCGGGCGCACGGAGGAGCTGGCCGAGACCAACGTCTCGTTGCAGGAGGAGGTGCAGATTCGGACGGAGGCCGAAGTGCGGGTCAAGCAACTACTCCGCAAGCTCATCTCCGTGCAGGAGGAGGAGCGGCGCCGCATCGCGCGCGAGCTGCACGACACGCTCGGCCAGCAGCTCGCCGCGCTGCGCCTGAGCATAGACATGTTCAAGTCCGAGTCGGAGGGTAGGGTGCGCCTGCTGGAGCACATCGGGCGGGCGCAGGCCATCTTCGAACGGCTCAACGCGGACGTGGACTTCCTCGCGTGGGAGCTGCGCCCCGCCACACTCGACCAACTCGGGCTGGACGCCGCACTCCGGACTTTCATCAGGGAGTGGTCGGAGCAGTTCGGCGTGGAGGCGGACTACCGCGGCTTCGACGACGGCGTCCCGCGCCTGGCGCCGGAGGTGGAGACGAACCTCTACCGGATACTGCAGGAGGCCCTGCAGAACGTCCACAAGCACGCCGGGGCCACGCGCGTCAGCGTCATCCTCGAACAGAATGACGGACACGCCGTGCTCATCGTCGAGGACAACGGCAAGGGCTACGACGCGGACGGCGAGGCGGCGGCGGTCGCGGACAAGGGCATGGGCCTGACGAACATGCGTGAGCGCACGGCGCTCCTCGGGGGCGACCTCGAGGTCGAGAGCGCGCCGGGCGCGGGCACGACCATCTACGTCCGCGTCCCCGTCGGCGGGCAAGAGTAGGGCAGGGGATTGTAATGGGCGACAAGAAGGTGCGCGTGCTCATCGCCGAGGATCACGGGACGATGCGCGAAGGGATGCGCCTCCTCCTCGGCCAAGAGCCTGACATGGAGGTCGTCGGCCTCGCTGCCGTCGGCAGCGAGGCCGTGCGCCTTTCGCGCGAGCTGAAGCCCGACGTGGTCTTGATGGACATCTCCATGTCCGGCATGGACGGCCTGGAGGCGACGCGCAGGCTTCGGGAGTCCCACCCGGAGGTCAAGGTGCTGGCGCTGACGCGCCACGCGGACTACGGCTTCATGGCGGAGATGCTGCGGGCGGGGGCCAAGGGCTACGTGCTCAAGCAGAGTTCGTCTGACGACTTGATTCGCGCGGTGCGTGCCGTGGCCGCCGGTCGGAGCTACCTGGACCCTGCCGTGACGGGGAAGGTCGTGAGCGCCTACACGGAGAAGCGCCTCGCCGAGCCGAAGGAGATGGTCAGCGAGCGCGAGGAGGAGGTGCTGCGGCTGATCGCGCGCGGCCACAGCAATAAGGAGATCGCCGCGCGCCTCTCGGTGAGCGTCAAGACGGTCGAGGCGCACAAGGCGAACGTGATGCGCAAGCTCGGCCTCGGCGGCCGGAGCGACATCGTGGACTACGCCATCTTCCGCGGCTGGATGAAGAACAGCTAGCCCGCCTCTCTTTCCCGCCGATTCTTAACGACCGACCTCGTGGTTGCCGCCCGGCTTTTGCAGTCCGGAATTTTTGACGACCAACTTCAACGGCTATTTTTGCGTGGTTCGATTTGTGCGCCCCTCTTTTGATAGCCTGCCTGTGGTTTAGTGGTTAGGTGGATTGTATAAGTGTATAAGTTATTGCTTATCGGACGCGACATCGTTTTCGTTGAATCTGATTCGAGGCATTGATGAAAGGGGCGCTCTACACAAGATTCCGGCAGATGGTTTCGGGCGGGCGCGTCCTCATTCCGTCATTGGCGTTTCTGCTCGCGGGACTCCTCTTTCAGAGTCTGGCCTCCTTCACGCCCTGGTCGGTCGAGCGTTTCTACTCCCGCCCCGTCTACCCGCGCGTGGTCGGCGCGCTCTCGCTCCTGAGTCGGAGGTGTCTCTTTTCAGCCGGCGAAGTCCTGACCGGTCTCGCCCTTTTATTAGCCTGCGGGTGCGCGGTGCTCTTCTGCCTGGGGTTGGTGCGGAGGCGAGGCGGGAGGCGCGAATGGATTCTGAAGTGGCTTCGTTACGCAAGCTGGGTCGCGGCCGTGTTGTTCTGGGCCTTCCTACTCACCTTCGGACTTAATTACCAGAGGCCCCTTCTGTTCGAGTTGCTCGGCTACGAACAGAGGAAGGCAGAGCCCGCGGAGCTCGAAGCGTTGGGGCAGATGCTAATCGCCGACGTGAACCAATCCTACGCGGAGGCGCACGCGGACAACAGGCCGGCACCGGACACCCCCGAGCTTGTCAAACTCCTGAAAGAGTCTTACGACTCCGCACAGGAGTTCGCGCTCCTCCCGCGCGGAGAGTTCGCGCCGCCGAAAGCCGTCTACGCCTCCGAAGTCTTGACGAGGCTCGGCATCAGCGGCGTCTACACGCCGTTCACGGGCGAGCCGAACTACAACGCGGACATCCCCGACTTCCAGCTTCCCTTTTCCATCGCGCACGAGATGGCGCATCAGCGCGGCGTCGCGCGCGAGTCGGAGGCGAACTTCGTCGCGTACGTCGTCTGCGTCAACTCGCGCGACCCCTTCGTGCGCTACTCGGGCTACCGCAACGGCCTCGGCGTGCTGTCTGAGTTGTTCAAGGTCGAGCCGGAGAAGGCGCGCGAGTTGGCAAAGCAGCTCGGCCCGGGCTACAGGGAGGACTCGCGCCGCGCCGCGCTCTTCTGGGCGAAGGCTGCGGGCGCGGCCGGCGCCTTCGGCCACCGCGTGAACGACCTCTACCTGCGCGCCAACCGCGTCAGGGCCGGCGCGGCCGACTACAGCAACTCGACGACCTTGATCATCGCCTACCACCTCAGACAGAGGTCGGCCGGTTTATATCACGATTAAAATTATCAATTGGGAACGCCGCCTAAATCTCTGTAGAGTACAGGGCCGCCGTTAGGAGTCGAAGACCTGGAGGTTACAGATGGGCGACGAGTGTACTTGCGAGAAGTGTCAGAGCGTTTCGGTCGTCGAGAGGGGCGCGTCCGTGTGGCCGGTCTTGAAGGCGGAGCTGCAGACTGGGGCGTACGGCCGCAGACAGGCGAACCTCTACCTCGTCGTCACCGACGCAGGCATCTCTCTGCGCCGGCAGCCCTTCGAGATGTGACCTCATAAAACGCGCCGGGACGCCGTAGCCCTTTCGAGCACGCGTCCCGGCGACAAACGTCCTGCGACTCTTAAACCCTCAAATCTTCAATAGACCCTGCGACGGCGCAGAAGGTGGTCGAGGCTCCACTCGCCGCCGCCCGCGAACCAGAAGAAGAGGAAGACGAAGCAGTAGAGCACGGCCAGCTCGCCCTTATTCTGGAGCGGCCAGAAGCCTCCCGGCGCGTGCATCTGGAAGTAGGCCACGGCCATCATCCCGCAGAGGAGGAAGGCCACGGGCCGCGTGAACAGCCCGACCAAAAGCAGCAACCCCCCGAAGAACTCGAGGATGCCGCCGACGCCAATCTGGCTCATGATGGGCGGCCCCTGCATGCCCGGAGGCGCGAGGAAGCCGAAGAGCTTCTGAGCGCCGTGCGCGATGAAAAGGAAGGCTGTGACGATGCGCAGCACGCTCAAGATTCGCGGCGTCCAGCTCGCGTAGAAGGTGTTCAGGTCGGCCATCTTATCTCTCCTTAAATTTCTCTGATTCTAGACAGACTCACGAGCCGAAGCTGTACGCGGCCATGCTCAAGCTCCCGTACGTCCAACCCCTGTGTAGACTCTGACCGCGGGCCTCGGAACCTTCCAGGCCCGCGCCCAACGCGACGAAAAGCGGAAGCAGGTGCTCGTCGGTCGGATGCGCGACCGAAGCATGCGGCGCGAGCCTACGGTAATTGAACAGCTCTTCCAGCGCGCCGGCTTTGATCTTTTCGTAGAGCCACCCGTCGAACTCCCTGGCCCACTCGGGCGGCACCTCTCCGCGCCCGATCCTGCCGAGGTTGTGCGTAGCACTCCCCGTCGCCAGAATCAGCACGCCCTCTCCGCGAAGTGGCGCGAGCGCTTTTCCGATTTCGAAATGATGCCCCGGCCCGAGCGTCGGCTGCAAGGAGAGCTGCGTGACGGGGATGTCCGCCTCCGGGTAGATGTGTCTGAGCGGTACCCACGCGCCGTGGTCAAGCCCGCGCGTGTTCGAGACGGTGCAGGCGAAGCCGGCCCCTTCGAGTAGCTCGCTCACGCGCCCGGCGAGTTGCGGCGCGCCGGGCGCGGGGTAGCGTATGCGGTACAGCTCTTCGGGGAAGCCGCCGAAGTCGTGGATGGTCTCGGGCCGCTCGGCGGCGCTCAAAGCGGGCTTGTCCGTGTTCCAGTGCGCCGAGACGCAGAGGATCGCTTCGGGTCTTCCTAACTCCCCGCCGAGCCGCCTCAGAAACTCCACCGTGTCGTTCTGCTCTAAGGCCAGCGTCGGCGCGCCGTGCGAGACGAAGACGGCCGGAAGCCGGCCCCCTGTCCACCCATTCGGACGAACTTCAGAATTCATGTTGGCATGATAGTCGTCATAACAACTATTGTCAAACGGAAAAAGGCAGGCGAGGTTTAGCCTGCCCTTCGGCACGCTTCAAATCTCTTTCAGGCGGCGGGCGTCGCGACTCCCATCCAGCCCGGCCGCCGCTCCTCGAACTGCCGGATGAGGGACTCGTGGCGGAGCGTCAGCCCCACGTCGTCGAGCCCTTCGAGCAGGCACTGGCGGCGGAACTCGTCGATCTCGAAGGCGGCCTTGAAGCCCCGCTCGTCGCGCACCTCGCGGCGCTCTAGGTCTACGGTCAGACGGTAGCCCTCGAACGCGCGCGCCCGCCGCACGAGTTCCGCGACCTCCTCGTCCGTGAGCGTGACGGGGAGCACGCCGTTCTTCGTGCAGTTGTTCCTGAAGATGTCCGCGAAGGAGGGGGCGATGACGGCGCGGAAGCCGTAGTCGAGCAGAGCCCAAGGCGCGTGCTCGCGCGAAGAGCCGCACCCGAAGTTGCGCCCGGCGACCAGCACCGTGGCGCCCTCGTAGCGCGGCTCGTTCAGCACGAAGTCGGGGTCGGGCGAGTTGTCGACCTTATAACGCCAGTCGTAGAAAAGGAACTGCCCGAAGCCCGTCCGCTCGACGCGCTTGAGGAACTGCTTCGGGATGATCTGATCCGTGTCGACGTTCGGGTGGTCGAGCGGCGCGGCGACGCCCGTGTGTACTCGAAAGGGAAGCATGGCTTGGTGAATGGTGAATAGTAAATCGTAAATAGTTATCAGTTGATGCGGAGGTGAAGGGAACAGCTAAGGAGCGATATTGTCAAACCATTTACCATTCACTATTCACCATTCACATCTATTTAAATTCCCAGCCGCGCACGTCGGTGAAGTGTCCGGCGACCGCCGCGGCGGCGGCCATCGCGGGGCTGACGAGGTGCGTGCGGCTGCCCTTGCCCTGGCGGCCTTCGAAGTTGCGGTTGCTGGTCGAGGCGCAGCGCTCGCCCGGCGCGAGCGTGTCGGGGTTCATGCCGAGGCACATCGAGCAGCCCGCCTCGCGCCACTCGAAGCCGGCGGCGCGGAAAATTTCGTCCAGGCCTTCGGCCTCGGCCGCGCGCTTGACGGCGCCGGAGCCGGGCACGACCATCGCGCGCACGGCCTCGCTCACGCGGTGTCCGCGCACGACGCTCGCCGCCGCGCGCAGGTCTTCGATGCGCGCGTTGGTGCAGGAGCCGATGAAGACGCGGTCGACGGGAACGTCCTCCATGCGCGTGCCGGGCGCGAGGCCCATGTATTCGAGTGCGCGCGAGGTGGAGCGTCTTTCGTTCTCAGAGCGCGCCTCGGAAGGGTCGGGCACGCGCCCCGTGACGGGCACGACCTGGCCCGGACTCGTGCCCCACGTGACGAAGGGCGCGAGCGCGGAGGCGTCGAAGTCGACGACAACGTCGAACTCCGCCCCCTCATCACTGTGGAGGCTCTGCCAGTACGCGAGCGCTTCGTCCCAGGCGGCGCCGCTCGGAGCGAAGCGGCGGCCTTCGAGGTAAGCGTAGGTCACTTCGTCGGGCGCGATCATACCCGCGCGCGCGCCGGCTTCGATGCTCATGTTGCAGAGCGTCATCCGCCCTTCCATCGTCAAAGACCGCACGGCCTCGCCCGCATACTCGATGACGTAGCCGGTCGCGCCGTCCGTCCCGATCTGCCCGATGAGTCCGAGCGCGAGGTCTTTCGCCGTCACGCCCTCGGCCAACTCACCCCTGGTTTTGACGAGCATCGTCCGCGGCTTCGACTGCGGCAGGCACTGCGTGGCGAGGACGTGCTCGACCTCGCTCGTGCCGATGCCGAAGGCGAGCGCGCCGAACGCGCCGTGCGTGCTGGTGTGGCTGTCGCCACAGACGATGGTCATGCCCGGACGCGTCAGGCCCAGTTCCGGCCCGATGACGTGGACGATGCCCTGCTCGGGCGAGTCGATGTCGTAGAGCCGTATGCCGAACTCGGCGCAGTTGCGCCGGAGCGTTTCGATCTGCTGCGCGGCGATGGGGTCTGCGATGGGGAGGCCGCGGTCGGTCGTCGGGACGTTGTGGTCGATGGTGGAGACCGTCAGGTCGGGCCTGCGCACGGGGCGTCCGGCCGCGCGCAGGCCGTCGAAAGCCTGCGGCGACGTGACCTCGTGGACGAGGTGCAGGTCTATGTAGAGCAGCGCGGGTTCGCCCGCAGCCTCGCGCACGACGTGCGCGTCCCAAATCTTCTCAAAGAGTGTGCGTGACATAGTGTGTGGGTGCTGGGGGTTGGGTGCTGGGTTCTGGGTAGAACAAGCTCTTAACCCAGAACCTAGCACCCAGCACCCAACACCTAATTTCAGACTGCGTGGTATGCGTGGCGCATGTCGGCGAGTTCGGCGAGCGCCTCGGCGACGAGCGTGCCCATCTCCTCGGTGCCGACTATATACTTCCCCGTCCGGCCCTGTATATCGGCCGTGCGGTAGCCGCGTTCGAGCACGGCGCGGATGGAGGCCTCAACGTCCGCCGCCTCCTGTTCGAGTTTGGCTGAGTAGCGGAGCAGCAGCGCGGCCGAGGCGATGGCGCCGAGCGGGTTGGCGAGGCCCGCGCCCGCGATGTCGGGCGCGGAGCCGTGGACAGGCTCGTAAACGTCCGTGCCTCCGCCTACGCTCGCGGAGGCGAGCATGCCGAGCGAGCCTGTCAGCACGGCCGCCTCGTCCGAGAGGATGTCGCCGAAAAGGTTCTCGGTCAATATCACTTCGAAGCGGCGCGGGTTGAGCATCAGGTGCATCGCGCAGGCGTCCACGTACATGTGCTCGACCCTGACCTGCGGGTATTCGCGCGCGACGCGGTTGACGACCTCTCGCCAGAGGCGTGAAGTCTCAAGCACGTTCGCTTTATCGACAGATGTCAGCTTGCCGCCACGCGCCGCCGCGGCCTCGAAGGCGACGCGCGCCACGCGCTCGACCTCGGCCTCGTTGTAGCGCATCGTGTTGAAGGCTTCGCGCGTCGCGCCTTCGCCCTGAATCGCGCGCGGCTCGCCGAAGTAGAGGCCTCCGAGCAGCTCGCGGACGATGAGCACGTCCGCGCCTTTGACGACCTCGGCCTTGAGGGGCGAAGAGTCTGCCGTCGCGTCGTAGCAGACGATGGGGCGCAGGTTGGCGAACGCGCCGCACGCGCTGCGGAGTCCGAGCAGCCCCGCCTCGGGACGCTTCTCGCCGGCCAGACCGTCGAACTGCGGCGCGCCCACCGCGCCGAGCAGCACCGCGTCCGACGCGAGGCACGCGTCGAGCGTCGAGGGCGGCAGAGGGCTTCCGGTCTCGGCGATGGCCGCGCCGCCGATCAAATGCTCTTCGAAAGAGAAGTCGTGGCCGTAGACCTCCGCGACCGCGCGCAGCACGCGCACGGCTTCGCGCGTCACCTCGGGGCCGATGCCGTCGCCGGGCAGGACGGTGATGTTCAGTTTCATCTGATCTCTTCCCACGAAAAATCGACCACCGGCTCCGGCCCTTCGGAAAAGCAAGGACGGCAGCAGATGGCCGATGCTTTCAAAAAGTGTTTAGTTGACGGCCGCCTCGACCAAGTCCAGCTTCAGCGCGGCGGCCCCGATCTCCGGGGAGTGCTCGCGCCGCTGGCCGGCGGGGAGGAGCGAAAGCAGGTCCTGGTCGTAGATGTTCTTCTTGCGGTCGGCCAGCTTCGTGAACTGCCGGTACGCGTCCTCGAGCTCGCGGGCCGAGAGCGTGTAGCCCAAATCGTCGAAGCGGCGCGAGAGCGCGTGCCGGCCCGAATGCTTGCCGAGCACGATGTTGTTCGAAGGCACGCCCACCGACTCGGGCGTCATGATCTCGTAGCAGAGCGGGTTCGAGAGCACGCCGTGCTGGTGAATCCCGGCCTCGTGCGCGAAAGCGTTCCGACCCACGACGGCCTTGTTCGGCTGCACGCCGAAGCCGATGATCTCGGTCAGCAATTGGCTCGTCGGGTAAATCTCTTCGGTGCGGATGGCGCACGCGTACGGCAGGCGGTCTGCGCGCACGTGCAGGGCCATCACGACCTCTTCGAGCGCGGCGTTGCCCGCGCGCTCGCCGATGCCGTTGATGGTGCACTCGACCTGGCGCGCGCCGGCGTCGAGCGCCGCGAGGCTGTTGGCCACCGCCAGCCCGAGGTCGTTGTGGCAGTGGACGCTGATGGTCACGTCGCGCGTGCCGACGACGCGCTCGCGCACGGCCGAGACGATCTCGCGGAACTCGGTCGGCGTCGTGTAGCCGACGGTGTCGGGCACGTTCAGTGTGCGCGCGCCCTCCTCGACCGCGGCGGCGAAGACTTCGCAGAGATAACCCACGTCGCTGCGCGTCGCGTCCTCGGCCGAGAACTCGACGTCGTCCGTGAACGAGCGCGCGAGCCGCACGGCGTCCCGAGTCATCTTCAGGACTTCGGCGCGCGACTTCTTCAGCTTGTGTTCGAGGTGTATGTCCGAGGTGGCGACGAAGGTGTGGAGCCTCGGGCGCGCGGCGCCGCCGACCGCCTCCCAGGCGCGCAGGATGTCCTGCTCGGTCGTGCGGCAGAGCGCGGCGACCGTCGCCTCCCGACATTCGGCCGCGACCGCCCTGACCGCTGCGAAGTCGCCTTCGGAGGCGATGGGGAAGCCGGCCTCGATGATGTCCACGCCGAGCGCCTGGAGCTTGCGCGCGAGGCGTATCTTCTCGGAAAGGTTCATCGAACAGCCCGGGGACTGCTCACCGTCTCGTAAAGTCGTGTCGAAAATTTTTATGCGTTCAAGGTGGGTCATCAGTGATCGCCTCGGAACCAAAAAGGCATACTAAAGATGAGCCACCCAAAACTCAAAGTTATAATTTTTATCGGTTAATAAATAATTGAAATGAAAATCTTATAAGGATTGACTGAGGCCTTAGATGCCTGTAATTTTTCGCTCAAAATCCCCTACAGACAGCAGAACCCGAACTACAAGAGGCGCATCAAAGGTCGGCTCAAATATTTCACATTTCCTTATTGTTTAGGTTAATTGGTAAGACCCTTGATTGATTTATCTCATGATTGGTCTTAAAACAACTTGACAAAAATCCCGACCTAATAGAAAATCCATCCCGCTTTCAACTCTCGCTCCCGTTAGAGCAGCAACATCACAGCTACGCCAGATTCTGCGTAGTTGGTTAATTGGTAAAACCAGCAGATTTTGAAAATCAATCCTGCCGGAACCTTCGGGAGCGAAGCGGAAGCGCCTACATAGAAGCTTTTTGTCCTTGTCAGAAAGAGCTACCGGATGAGAGCCGCGAGCCGTAGAGAGACCGGCGGACGGCGCAGTTTAGACCCCTTGTGTGAACGCCAGCGCGTTCAACTGCCAGCAATTAAGGAAGAGGATAAAGTAATGAGCAAGCACGCATTCCGCCGCGGCTGCGCCGCAGTCCTGCTCCTGCTCGTGGCGTTCGTCATGGCCGGGGCGCAGGAGTTCCGCGGGTCGCTCACGGGCATCGTGACTGACCCGAACGGGGCGGCCCTGCCGGGCGCGACCGTCGAGATCAGGAACGTCGAGAAGAACATCACGAACTCGGCGACCACCAACGACGAGGGGAGCTACACCTTCCCGCTCCTCAACCCGGGCCGCTACACGGTCACGGTCACCGCCCAGGGCTTCTCCAACGCGACGCGCGAGAACGTAGAGATTCGCGTGGCCGACAAGGTGACGCTCGACATCCCGCTCTCTTTGACGAGCGTGGGCGAAACGGTCACGACCGTCGCCTCCACGCCGACGCTTGAGACCGGCTCGGTCAGCACCGGCACCACCGTCACCACGCAGCAGATCGCGGAGCTGCCCCTGACGGACGGCACCGCCTACCAGCTCGCCACGCTCGCCCCCGGCATCTCCTTCACCGGCAACCCGGGCGTCGGCGGCAGCCCGACCTCGAACGGCAACCTCGCGGCCTTCCGCGCCAACGGCGGCACGGGCGCCAACAACGTCACGCTCGACGGCTCGCCCAACTACGCCTTCGACGGCGGCGTCGGCTTCTCGCCCCCCTCGGACGCCGTGCAGGAGTTCAAGGTTCAGACCAACCAGTTCGACGCGCAGCAGGGCTACTCGGCTAACGCCACCGTCAACGTCGCGATCAAGAGCGGCGGCAACGACTTCCACGGCTCGGCCTGGTACTTCAACCGCGACCGCAGCCGCACGGCCAACTCCTTCTTCGCGAACTTCGCCGGCCAGGGGCGCGCGCAGCGCACCTACAACCGCTTCGGCGGCGTGGTCAACGGCCCCGTCCGCATCCCCGGCATCTACAACGGCAAGGACAAGACCTTCTTCCTCGCCTCGTACGAGCGCCTGAAGAACAGCGAGGGCGGCGACGCGCAGTTCTTCACCGTCCCGACGGCGAAGATGCGCACGGGCGACTTCTCTGAGCTGCTCAACCAGACGATCCCGATCCGCATCTACGACCCGTTCTCGGGCTGCCACGCGCCGTCGAACTGCACGGTGACGCGCACGGCCTTCACGAACAACGTCATCCCGGCGGCGCTCATCAACCCGGCGGCGCAGGCCGTGCTTAACCTCTACCCGCTGCCGAACGTCGCGGGCGCGGGGCTGACGAACAACTTCTACTCGGCGGCCGTCCGCAGCTCGAACTACCGCGGCTGGCTCGGGCGCATCGACCACACGATCAACCAGAACCACCACGTCTACGCGAACTACTACCACAGCTTCAACCCGGAAGACCGCTACAACTGGGCGGGCACGGTGAACGGCGTCAACCCGACGCAGGGCGTGGAGTTCCGCACCAACGACGGCGGCAACGTCGGCTACACCTGGACGGTTACGAGCAGCACCGTCTTCGACCTGAAGACGAGCCTCAACCGCTTCCAGCAGCAGCGCCAGGTGGGGCAGACCTACGACCTCGCGCAGCTCGGCTTCAGCCCGGCGTTCGTCTCGGCCACGCGCGGCTACACGACCCTGCCGCGCTTTGACATCTTCACCTACGACGCGCAGCGGCCCATCCGCTCGACGCTCGGCTCGAACCGTTCGGACTACAACGAAGGGCTGACCCGCCCGTTCTACACCTTCTCGCTCCAGCCGAGCTTCACGCACATCGAGGGCGACCACACGGCGCGCTTCGGCTACGACCTGCGCGTGCTGCGCGAGAACTTCGCCAGCAACGGCTTCCAGGGCGGCCGCTTCACCTTCGACGGCACCTACGTGACGAGCGGCACGACGACGACCACGGGGACGGTCACGACCGCCAACGCCAACACCAACCGTCAGGCGTACGGCCGCGACGTGGCCTCCTTCCTGCTCGGCATCCCCGTCTCCGGCTCGAACAGCCTGATCGACACGACCGCCGCCAGCTACTCGGAGCAGTCGGTCTACCACGGCTTCTTCTTCCACGACGACTTCCGCGTCTCGCCGAAGCTGACGCTCAACCTCGGGCTGCGCTACGAGCTCGAGATGGGCACGACCGAGCGCTTCAACCGCCTCATCAACGGCTTCGACTTCAGCACGCCGAGCCCCATCGAGGCGGCGGCGCGGGCGGCCTACACGACGGCCTACAACGCCAACCCGGCGGCCTTCGTCGTCACGCCCGACCAGTTCCGCGTGCGGGGCGGCGTCATCTACGCCGACGACAACCGCCGCGGCCAGTGGAACGCCGACACGCGCAACATCCAGCCGCGCTTCGGCGCCGCCTACCAGCTCAACGAGAAGACGGTGATCCGCGGCGGCTTCGGCGCCTTCATGGCCCCGTTCCGCATCGAGGCGCCGACGCAGTACGGCTTCTCGGCCTCGACGCCGTTCGTCCCGACGAACGACCAGGGCCGCACCTTCATCGCCAACCTCAACAACCCGTTCCCGAACGGCCTGACCTCGGCCCCCGGCTCCGGCCTCGGCCTGCTCGCGCGCGTCGGCCAGGACGTCGGCGCCTCCGACACGCCGATCATCCCCGGCAACCGCGTGAACGCGAAGTTCAACCGCGTCATCGTGGGCGTCCAGCGCGAGCTGCCCGGCGCGTTCGTCGTCGAGGCCAACTACGTCTGGTCGCACGGCTACAACATGCAGGTCATCCGCAACCTCAACTTCGTCCCGCGCCAGTACCTCGGCACCGACCCGGCGAGCGCGGACGCGGCCAACACGTTCCTCTCGGCCACCATCACCAACCCGTTCCGCAACACCCTGAACGGGACGGCGGCGGCCTCGAGCCCCTTCAACACGGCCACGACCATCACGCGGGCGCAGTCGCTGCTGCCCTTCCCGCAGTTCACCAACGTCTTCGTCGAGGAGCACAACGGCTCGAACCAGTACAACGCGCTCCAGCTCCAGGCCGCCAAGCGCCTGTCGCAGGACTTGTCCTTCAACGTGACGTTCACGCACTCGCGCCTGCGCGAGAAGACCTCGTACCTGAACCCGTCCGACCCCGACCTCGAGGATCGCATCTCGCCGGACGACCGCCCGAACCGCTTTACGTTCGCGTCCAGCTACAAGCTGCCGTTCGGCAAGGGCAAGCTCATCGGCCGCGAGGCCGGGAAGCTCACCAACGCCATCATCGGCGGCTGGCAGCTCAACGGCACCTACGAGTGGCAGTCGGGTCAGCCCTTCAACTTCACCCAGAACATCTACTACAGCGGCGACGCGAACGCGCTGCAGAGCCACACGTTCGAGAACGGCAACGGCCACAAGTACGGCGTCTTCGAGTGCGCGAACGTGACCGTCTGCACCAACCTGCCGGTCTTCGACACGACCGGGTTCACCAGGCTGAACAGCTTCGGCCTGCGCAACTTCGCCTCGACGTACGACAACCTGCGGCAGATGCCGTACCAGGCGGTCAACCTCTCGCTGACGAAGAACTTCGAGGTGACCGAGCGCGCGCGCCTCCAGCTCCGCGCCGAGGCGCTCAACGCCTTCAACCACCCGTACGTCATCGACTACAACCTCGACCCGAGCAACGCGCGCTTCGGGTTCTCGGCGGGCGTGCAGCGCAACCTGCCCCGCGACATCCAGCTCGGCGCGAAGTTCACCTTCTAAGCGCCCTTTGACGCCGCGCGGCCTGACGCCTTATTGGTCGGGCCGCGCGGCCTTGAAAACCCGCGAGCCGCCCCCGGGGCTTTGGAGCCGAGGGGCGGCTCGTCCCAATCAAACCCCGTCCTTCGACACACGGCACAGTGCAAAACCTTTATTTAAGACTCGGCTTTATCATCCTCCTCTTGTTCGCGTCCGCCGCCGCCGTCGCGGGGCAGACCGGCGACAAGTCCGCGCCCGCCATCAAGTGGCGCGACGCCTTAAAGCAGAGGCCCGAATGGTACGCGTCCGCCGAAGCGCTGCGCGTCGCCGACAACCTCCTCGTCTACCAGAGAGACGTGGGCGGCTGGCCCAAGAACATAGACATGGCCGCGCCGCTCGACGAGAAGCGCCGGGCCGAGCTGCTCAAGCTCAAGGACTCGACCGACAACGAAGAGGCCGCCACCATCGACAACAGCGCGACCTACACGCAGCTCGAATACCTCGCGCGCGTCTACACGGCGCAGAAGCAGGAGCGCCACCGCGAGGCCTTCCTGAAAGGTCTCGACTACCTCCTCGCCGCGCAGTACGAGAACGGCGGCTGGCCGCAGTACTACCCGCTCCGCAAGGGCTACTACACGCACATCACCTACAACGACAACGCCATGGCCGGCGTCCTCGAACTGCTCCGCGACGTGGCACGCCGCAAGCCTGCATACGTCTTCGTTGACCCGGCGCGAACCCTCAAATCCGAGAAGGCCGTCGAGCGCGGCGTCGAGTGCATCCTGAAGACGCAGGTGAAGGTGAACGGCAAACTCACCGTCTGGGGCGCGCAGCACGACGAGGTGACGTTCGCGCCCGCGCCCGCGCGCAGGTTCGAGCCCGTCTCGCTCGCCTCGAAGGAGAGCGTCGCCGTCACGCGCTTCCTGATGGGCGTCGAGCGCCCCGACCCGCGCGTCGTCGAGGCGGTAGAGTCGGCCGTCGCGTGGTTCGACGCCTCGAAGCTCGACGGCATTCGCTGGGTCGAGAAGGAGGACAAGTCGCGGCCCGGCGTCTTCGAGCGCGCGGTCGTCAAAGACCCGCAGGCGCCGCCGCTTTGGGCGCGCTTCTACGAGATCGGCACCAACCGCCCCGTCTTCGAAGGCCGCGACAACGTCGTCCGCTACGACGTGTCGGAGATCGAGGCCGAGCGCCGCAACGGCTACGGCTGGTACACGGACGAGCCGAACAAGCTCCTGAACAAAGACTACCCGGCGTGGCAGAAGCGCCTGAAGTTACATTCGACCGAGCAATCTAAATAGACATGTCCGACCGCAGGGATTTCATCAAGAAGGCTCTGGCCGGCGGCGGCGCCGCGCTCTTCGTCTCCAAACTCTCGCCCGTCGAAACGGCCGCGCGGATTCTCGCCGCCGACGAAGACCCCTGGGCGCGCGTGCCCGAGATTCTGAAGCGCATCAAGCCGCCCGTCTTCCCGAAGCGCGACTTCGAGGTGACGAAGTACGGCGCGAAGGGCGACGGCAAATTAGACAACACCGAAGCCTTCGGCAAAGCCATCGCCGCCTGCAACAAGGCGGGAGGCGGGCGCGTCGTCGTGCCCGCGGGCACGTTCCTGACGGGGCCGATTCACCTGCTCAGCGACGTCAACCTCCACGTCTCCGAGGGCGCGAACGTCAAGTTCATACAAGACCCGAAGGCCTACTTGCCCGCGGTCTACACGCGCTGGGAGGGCATGGAGTTGATGAGCTACTCGCCCTTCATCTACGCCTTCGAGCAGCAGAACATCGCTGTCACCGGCACGGGCATGCTCGACGGCAACAGTGACGACGCGCACTGGTGGCCCTGGAAGGGGCAGGCGCAGCACGGCTATAAGAAGGGCGACCCGAACCAGTCGAAGGCGCGCGAACGTCTCGCCGAAATGGTCGAGCGCGGCGTGCCCGTCCCGGAGCGCCTCTTCGGCGAAGGCTCATACCTCCGCCCGCAGTTCATACAGCCTTACCGCTGCCAGAACGTGCTCGTCGAGGGCGTCTCAATCGTCAACTCGCCGATGTGGGAGATTAACCCCGTCCTCTGCACCAACGTCACCGTCCGCGGGGTGAACATCAAGAGCCACGGCCCCAACAACGACGGCTGCGACCCCGAGTCCTGCAAAGACGTCCTCATCGAAAACTGCACCTTCGACACCGGCGACGACTGCATCGCCGTCAAGTCCGGCCGCAACGCCGACGGACGACGAATCAACGTCCCTTCCGAGAACATCGTCATCCGCGGCTGCCGCATGAAGGACGGCCACGGCGGCGTCACCATCGGCAGCGAAATCTCGGGCGGCGTCCGCCACCTCTTCGCCGAAGACTGCACGATGGACAGCCCCAACCTCGACCACGCGCTCCGCTTCAAGAACAACGCCGTGCGGGGCGGGCTGCTGGAGAACATCTTCTTCCGCAACATCACGGTCGGGCAGGTCGCGCACGCGGTGCTCACCGTGGACTTCAACTACGAGGAAGGAGCGAAGGGCAATTTCACGCCAGTCGTCCGCAACCTCTCGGTGCAGAATCTGAAGAGCGGCAAGAGCCGCCTCGCGCTCGACGTGCAGGGGTTCGAGAACGCGCCCATCTACGACCTGCGTCTGAAGGACTGCACCTTTGACAACGTCGAGCGGCCCGCCATCGTGAAGAACGTCTCCGGGCTCAAGCTCGAAAACGTGAAGATCAACGGCAGCGTCGTGGACAAGCTTGGCTGAGGTGCAGACGTTGAAATTCTCGCTCGCAATATTCACAGTCCTGATTCTCGCCCCGTTCGCCTCAGCGAAGGAGCCGATCACGGTCTTCATCGCGGGCGACTCGACGGCAGCGAACAAGGCCGAGAACAAGCGCCCCGAAACCGGCTGGGGCGAGCAGTTGCAGAAGCGTTTCGACGAGAAGAGGGTGAAGGTCGACAACCGCGCCCTCAACGGCCGCAGCACGAAGACCTTCATCGCCGAGGGGCGCTGGCAGGCGCTCATCGACAGCGTCAAACCCGGCGACTACGTCCTCATCCAGTTCGGCCACAACGACCAGCCGAAGGAGAAGGCGTCACACACGCCGCCCGACGACTACCGCCGGAACCTCGAGCGCTTCGTCGACGAGGTGCGCGCGAAGAAGGCGACGCCCGTGCTCCTGACGCCCGTCATGCGCCGGCGCTTCGACGAACAGGGCGTCTTCCACGACTCGCACTTCGAATACCCGGACATCGTCCGCGGCGTCGCGGCTGAAAGGAAGGTCGCGCTCGTCGACATGCACCGCCTGAGCGAGAAGGTGCTCGTTAAATACGGCCCCGAAGAGTCGCGCAAACTCTTCCTCCAACTGAAGGCCGGCGAGAACCCGAATTACCCGCAGGGCGTCGAGGACAACACGCACTTCTCGCCGCTCGGCGCCGACGTCATGGCCTCGCTCTTCGCGGACGGCATCCGCCAGCAGAAGCTCGGGCTGACCAAGTTTTTGAAGAAGTAAGAGTTTTCAAACGGATAGTTATGGGAAGGGAATTCACCACAGAGACACAGCTAAGACACAGCTTCAGCTTTAGCTCTCTTCAAGCTGTGCCTCTGTGTCTCTGTGGTGAATTATTCTCAGCTATACTCAAGTAAAGGAACCGCAAACAGTGTCAGAAACGAACGGCCTGAACCGCAGGGACTTCGTCAAGACCGCCTCGACGGCCGCCGCGGCCTCTTTGATGCTCGGCGGGGTCGCGCGCGCCGCCGCGCCCCGAGCCAAACGCCGCTACGCCATCGTCGGCACGGGCGAACGCGCCTCGGGCATGTGGGGGCGCGACCTCGTGCAGAAATACTCCGACGTGCTTGAGTTCGTCGGCCTCTGCGACATCAACCCCAAGCGCGCAGCGGCCGCGCGCGAGCTGATCGGCGTGGACTGCCCCACCTACTCGAACTTCGACGAGATGATGGACAGGTCGAAGCCCGACCTCCTCATGGTTACGACCGTCGACTTCTTCCACCGCGACTACATCGTCAAGGGCCTGGAGCGCGGCGTGAACGTCATGACCGAGAAGCCGATGACGACCCACGAGGATAAATGCCAGGACATCCTCGACGCGGAGAAGAAGGCCGGGAAGAACATCGTCGTCACCTTCAACTACCGCTACGCGCCGAAGCACCAGAAGATTAAAGAGATTCTGATGTCGGGCGAGATCGGCCGCGTCCTCTCAGTCGACTTCAGCTGGTACCTGGATACGAGCCACGGCGCGGACTACTTCCGCCGCTGGCACCGCCTGAAGCGCGGCGGCGGGAGCCTCTGGGTGCACAAGGCGACGCACCACTTCGACCTCATCAACTGGTGGCTCGGCGCAGACCCCGTCGAGGTCTCCGCGCAGGGGAGCCTCGAGGTCTACGGGAGCGCGGGGCCGTTCCGCCACACGAACTGCCGCCCGTGCCCGCACAAGGCGAAGTGCCGTTTCTATTACGACATGACGAAGGACGCGAAGCGGATGAAGCTCTACGCGTCGGCCGAGGACGTGGACGGCTACCACCGAGACGGCTGCGTCTTCCGCGAGGACGTGGACATCTACGACTCGATGTCGGCCGTCGTGCAGTACTCGAACGGCGTGCACATGAGCTACTCGCTCAACGCGCACATGCCGATTGAGGGCTACCGCCTCGCCTTCAACGGCGAGTTCGGCCGCCTCGAAGTGCGCGACTACGAGCGCCAGCCGTGGGCCGTCGCCGAGGAGTCGGAGATGTACGTCATCAAGAGCGGCAAGACCGGCGCCGCCGGCACGCGCACGAAGGTCGTGGTGCCGGACGTGCGCGGCGGCCACGGCGGCGGCGACGACGTGATGCGCGACATCATCTTCCGCGACCGGCAGGTGCCCGAGCACATGCGCCTGCCCGGTTCGCGCGCGGGCGCGATGTCCTGCCTGACCGGCATCGCCGCGCGCAAGAGCGTCGAGGAGAAGAAGCCGATTAAGATTTCTGACCTGGTCAAGCTGTAGTCATATGAGATTTAACCACAGAGACACAGAGGCACAGCTTGAAAACAGCTAAAGACTAAGCTGTGTCTCTGTGTCTCTGTGGTTAAAATTCTCTGTCTATACAACGCGTGTTTGAGGTTAAGGAGAACGTCATGAGTTTGAAGCTTGGGAAATACTCTTTCGGCATGGGTGACAGGTTCGCGCAACAGGCGCAGGCGCAGTTGCGCGCCTGCGTGAAGGCCGCCGAAGCCGGCGTCGAGATCGCGCCCGTCTGGAACAAGTCTTACCGCGAGCACGGCATCGTCGGCTCGAAGCCGCCCTCGGTGCTCGCCGCCGCCGAGGTCGCGGTGAAGGAACTCGGCTGGTCGAAGCCCTTCCACATCGACGCCGACCACATCCGCCTCGACATCGTGGACGAGTTCATCTCGACGAGCGACTTCTACACGCTCGACGTGGCCGAGTCCATCGGCCACGCCGCCTCTGACGAGGACGTTAACGCCTTCGTCGAACGCCACCCGGAGTTGGTCGGCCACATCGAGATTCCCGGCATCGCCGAGCCGTTCGAGACTTCGCGCGAGGAGATCGAGCGCATCGCCCGCAAGTTCCTCAAGGCCGTGCAGGACGCGGGCGCCATCTACCGCCACGTCGCGTCGGCGAAGGGCGAGGGCAACTTCATCGCCGAGGTCTCGATGGACGAGACCGACACGCCGCAGACGCCGCCCGAGCTGCTCGTCATCCTCGCCGCCATCGCCGACGAGAAGATTCCGGCGCAGACCGTCGCGCCGAAGTTCACGGGGCGCTTCAACAAGGGCGTCGATTACGTCGGCGACGTGGCGCAGTTCGAGAAGGAGTTCAACGAGGACATCGCCGTCATCAGCCACGCGGTCAAGACCTACGACCTGCCGGCGAACCTCAAGCTCAGCGTCCACTCGGGCAGCGACAAGTTCTCCATCTACGAACCCATCCGCCGCGCGCTCCAGCGCACGGGCGCCGGCATCCACGTCAAGACCGCCGGCACCACCTGGCTCGAAGAGATCATCGGCCTGGCCGAGGCGGGCGGCGAAGGGCTCGTGCTCGCGAAGGAGATTTACAAGAAGGCGCTCGCCGACATCGACGCGCTCTGCGCGCCCTACGCGACCGTCATCGACATCGACCGCTCGAAGCTGCCAAGTTCGGAAGAGGTCGAGGGCTGGACGTCCGAGCAGTACGTCGGCGCGCTCCGCCACGACCAGTCGAACCCGCTCTACAACCCTTCCTTGCGCCAGCTCCTCCACGTCGGCTACAAGGTCGCGGCCAAGATGGGCGACCGCTACCTCGGCCTGCTCAAGCAGAACGAAGAGGTCGTCGGCCGCAACGTCACCGAGAACCTCTACGACCGCCACATTCAGCCGCTCTTCATCGGAGCCGAGGCGGCCGCCGGGATTGGAGCAGACTAGTTAAAGCTGGGAGCGCGGGACACCCTACAGCCCGCATGAGCGCGCCAGCGCGAAAGCCGTCAGAATTGATGTCTCAACGTTGAGATAAAAGGTAAGAAGGTCAGCGTGCTTACGCACGCTGGCGGGCAGGGATGCCCGCGCTCCCAGCAAAGTGTTGAGAAATATTTGAAGAGGTACGGGTGATGAATCTGGCAGAGCTGACGAAGATGTACGACTTCAGCGGCCGCACGGTGGTCGTGACGGGCGGGACGGGCGTGCTCGGGCAGGCGATGGTGCGCGCCATCGTGGGCTGTGGCGCGAACGTGGCGCTCGTAGCGCGCAACCGCGAGAAGGCCGAGCCGCAGGTCGCCGCGCTCCCAAAAGATGGTGCGCCGGGCCGGGCAGTCGTGTTTACGGCCGACGTGCTCGACGCGGGAAGTTTAAGAGAAGCGGCGCAGGAAGTCGTTAAAGAGTTCGGTCGCGTCGACGCGCTGCTCAACGGCGCGGGCGGCAACCACCCGGGCGCGACGACCAACCCGCAGCAGAAGTTCTTCGACCTGCCGGAAGACGCTTTGCGTTTCGTCTTCGACCTCAACATGCTCGGCACCATCATCCCGAGCCAGGTCTTCGGCCGCCAGATGGCCGAGCAGGGCGAGGGCGTCATCCTGAACGTCTCTTCGATGTCGGCGGTCAGGCCCCTGACGCGCGTGCTCGGCTACTCGGCGGCGAAGGCCGGCGTCAACAGCTTCACGCAGTGGCTCGCCGTCCACCTCGCCACCGAGTACAGCCCTTCGATCCGCGTCAACGCCATCGCGCCCGGCTTCTTCCTGACCGAGCAGAACCGCTTCCTCCTGACCGACAAGGAGACCGGCTCGCTCACGCAGCGCGGCCAGAGCATCATCTCGCACACGCCGATGGGTCGCTTCGGCGAGCCCGAAGATCTGCTGGGCACGCTGTTGTGGCTCTTGTCTCCCGCGTCCGCCTTCGTCACAGGCGTCGTGGTTCCTGTTGACGGCGGCTTCTCTGCCTTCGGCGGGGTTTAGAAAAATTGATTCATTGGGTCATCGGTTCATTGACTCATTGAATACGGGTCTTCCAATGAATCAATGATCTAATGAATAGATGAATCAATCCTTGTTTCTCGGAGAATCGAAAATGAGTAACGGTCTGAACATCAAGAAGGAGGGTGCGCTCGACTTCGTCTCCCTGGGCGCGCTCGTCCACCGCATAGACCCCGGCCACATCCCCTTCCGCAAGGCCACGCACTGCGACATACACGTCTCGGGCGGCGAGTTCAACTGCGCCGCCAACCTCTCGGACGCCTTCCGCCTCAACACGGGCGTCGTCTCGGCGATGGTCAACTACCCCATCGGCGAGCTCGTGCAGGAGCGCGTCCGCGCGATGGGCGTCAAGCCCTTCTACAAGTGGTTCGAGCACGACGGCGTGCGCGGCCCCAACCTCGCCGCCGTCTACAGTGACCGCGGCCACGGCGTGCGCGCCCCTGTCGTCTTCTACAACCGCTCGAACGAGGCCGCGGCGCTGCTGAAGCCGGGCGACTTCAACTGGGACGAAATCTTCAGGGGCGGCGTCCGCTGGTTCCACTCGGGCGGCATCTTCGCGGCGCTGTCGGAGACGACGGCCGAGGTCATCGTCGAAGCCATGAAGGCCGCGAAGGCCGCGGGCGCCGTCACCTCCTTCGACCTGAACTTCCGCGAGAAGCTCTGGAAGATTTCCGGCGGCGAGAGCCGCGCGGTCGAGACGGTCGCGCGCATCGTCGAGAACGTCGACGTGCTCGTCGGCAACGAGGAGGACTTGCAGAAGGGGCTCGGCATCCCGGGCCAGGACGTGACCAAGACCTCGAAGCTCGACCCGACGGCCTTCTTCGGCATGATCGACCAGGTCATCAAGAAGCACCCGCACGTAAAGATCGTCGCCACGACCTTGCGCGAGGTGCACACGACGAACCGGCACAGCTGGGGCGCGGTCGCGTGGGTCGACGGCGAGACCTACGTTTCGCCGACGGCCGAACTCGACGTGCTCGACCGCGTCGGCGGCGGCGACGGCTTCGCCTCCGGCTTCTTCTACGGCCTGCTCACCGGCGAGTCGCCCGAAGAGTCGCTCAAGCTCGGCTGGGCGCACGGCGCGCTCCTGACGACCTTCCCCGGCGACACCACGATGGCCTCCGTCGAGCAAGTCCGTGCTTTCGCGAAGGGCGGCTCCGCGCGCATCCAGCGATAAGCTTTTCAGCTTGAGTGTTGTGTAGAGTTTGATTAACCACAGAGACACAGAGGCACAGCTTTGAACTCATAACTCAACAAGCTGTGCATTTGTGTCCCTGTGGTTAATCTCCTGTAGAATACTCGCACCTGGAGGAAACTTATGAGCACCAAGCCCGCGCCAACGACCGTGGGGAAGGGAGCGCCCGACCTCGACCTCTCGCCCGCGGAGCTGCGCGCCATCGTCGAGCAGGCGCTGCTGACCGTCGGCCCCGGCGCGCGCGTCCTCGCCATCGTCCCCGACAAGACGCGCGACGACAACACGGACATCCTCTTCCCCGCGGCCGCCGAGATTCTCAAAGAGCGCGGCGCCGAACAGTTCGACGCGCTCGTCGCGCAGGGCACGCACATGCCCATGACCGAGGAGGAGAAGCGCTCCAAAGTAGGTCTGCATGACGGCGCGTCCGTGCCGCTGCTCGGACAGATCTTCGACCACCAGTGGAACCGGCCCGAGGAGCTGGTCGACCTCGGCGAGTTGAGTGCGGAACGTGTGGGCGAGCTGACCGGCGGGCTGATTAACGACGCCGTCAAGGTCAACCTGAACCGCCTGCTCGCGCCCGGGACTTACGACACTGTGCTCATCTTCGGCGCGACCGTCCCGCACGAGGTCGCGGGCTTCGCGGGCGGCGCCAAGTACTTCTTCCCCGGCGTCGCCGGCCCCAACCTGACGCACGCCACGCACTGGCTCGGCGCGCTCGCCTCCATCGAGAACATCATCGGCCGCGTCGAAACGCCCACGCGCCACATGATTGAGGCCGCCGCCGACCTGGTTCCGGCCCGCATCATCTCGCTCAACTCCGTCGTCACGCGCGGCGACGACGAGCGCCTCCGCACGCACGCGCTCTTCTGCGGCGACTTCCGCGAAGCCTTCCGCCAGGCGGCCGAGGTCAGCCGTCAGGTGCACATCAAATACACCGGCCGCAAGTACAAGCGCGTCGTCGCGCTCCTGGACGAGCACTACGACGAGCTCTGGGTCGGCGGCAAGGCGAGCTACAAGCTCGGCGGCATCATCGAAGAGGGCGGCGAGCTGATCATCTACGCGCCGCACCTCCGCGCCATCTCCGAGACACACGGCCTGCTGATTGAGAAGTACGGCTACGCCCCCATCGACCGCGTCCGCGAGATGGTGGCGCTCTCGACCGAGCTGCGCTCGAACCTCGCCGTCGCCGCGCACCTCGCGCACGTCTCCTACGCCGGCTCGCGCGACGAGGCGGGCAAGGTCATCCCGCGCTACACGATTACGATGGCCTCCGCGCTCGACGAGGCCACCTGCCGCCGCGTCAACCTCGGCTTCATGGATCATCGGGAGTTCCGCCGCGAGGACTACGACCGGGACCCCGACACCCTCGTCGTCGAACGCGCCGGCCGCGACCTCTACCTTGTCGAACCGCACTAAGGAAGAATTGATTCATCGGTTCATTGATTCATCTGATCATTTCCTCAATGAGCCGATGACCCGATGAATCAATGAACAAATAGCTTGAGAGTCAGTTTCGAAGAGCTTCAACAGACACTCCGGCGCGTCCTGCTCAACGTCGGCTTCGAGCAAGGGCGCGCCGACCTCTGCGCGCGGCTCTTCGCCGAGACCGACCGCGACGGCGTCTACACGCACGGCCTCAAACGCTTCCCGCCCTTCTTAGAGCAGATTGAGAGGGGCAGCGTCGACGTCAACGCCGGCCCCGTCCAGGTCGAGGCGCACGGCGCCCTCGAACGCTGGGACGGGCGTTCCGGCCCGGGCAACCTCAACGCTCACGCTTCGATGGCGAGGGCGGTTGAGCTTTCCCGGCAGCACGGCGTCGGCTGCGTCGCCTTGCGGAACACGAACCACTGGATGCGCGGCGGGAGCTACGGCTGGCAGGCGGCCGAGGCGGGCGCGCTCGGCTTCTGTTGGACGAACACTCTGCCGAACCTTCCGCCGTGGGGCGAGGCGCGCCCGCTGCTCGGCAACAACCCTCTGGTCATCGCGGTGCCGCGCCCGGCGGGCGGACACGTCGTGCTCGACATGGCGATGTCGCAGTTCTCCTACGGCTCGCTCGCCGCCTACCGCGCGCGCGGCGAGCAACTGCCGGTCGAAGGCGGCTTCGACAAAGAGGGCAGACTCACGCGCGACCCGGCGGCCGTCGAAGAGTCCGGCCGCCCTCTCCCCATCGGCTTCTGGAAAGGCTCGGGCCTCGCGCCGCTCCTCGACATGACCGCGGCCCTCCTCTCCGGCGGCCTCGCCACGCACCAGATTCCCAAAGAGTTCATCAAAGAGACGCGCCTCTCCCAACTCTTCCTCGCCTTCGACCTCACACGGCTGGGAAACTCTGAACGTATCGCCGACGACATCGTCGAGAGTCTTCAAGGCGTGCGCTACCCCGGCGAGCACACGCTCAAGGTCAGGCGCGAGAACATGGAGCAGGGAATCCCGGTTGATCCTGAAATTTGGGAGCAGGTAAGGAACAGTTAACCACAGAGACACAGCTTGGGGCACATAAATCTCCAAGCTGTGTCTCTGTGTCTCTGTGGTTAATCTGATTGTCCCTAAATACCGACAGTCAGACGAATCAGGGCTTCTGCGGTTTCGGCGCGGGCAGGGGCTTGTCGAAGATTTTGATGAGGATCATGGCGAAGTCCTTGCCGACGGTGCTGCGCATGTGCGGCGTGCCGCGTGGGACGATGACCAGGTCGCCCTTCTTCACGTCGAAGTTCTGCCCGCCCTCGATGCGCGGCCCGCGCCACTCGCCCGGCTCGACCTCCTTCGGCGTCGCCAGCGTCCCGCCGAGCGTCAGCGTCGCGGAACCTTCGAGCACGTAGTAGACGTCGTCCGAGGCGTCGTGTATCTCGGCGGCCGCGGCCGCCTTGCCGGCCTCGTGCTGGACGGCCACGCGCAGCTCCATCCCCTCGCCGCCGATGAACTCTTCGACCTTGTTCTCGGGGTGCAGCTTCTTCACGACGTCTTCCACGGCCTGTCCGCTCTTCACGACGTATGGCCTGATGGGCTTGCTCGGCCCGCGCTCCGTCGCGGTCTTGTTAGCGGTCTGCGCCGAAGCCACGCACGCGGCCGCCGCCACGAAGGCGAGCGCGCACGCGACGTTCCTGATGATTGATGACATGTTCGAATTAAACCTCCTCAACCGGCGTAAATCTGTTCGAGTATCTCCGACACCTTCTGCCCCGCGCGCCCGTCCACGCGCGGCGTCCTCCCTTCGACGACTGAGCGTGCGAACTCTTCAATCAGCGGCAGGTGTAGGTTCGCGTGCGGCGGGTGCGACTCGAAGCGCTCGCCGTTTTTCGTCCTCACACGCAGCCGCCCTTCGTTCAGCACCTCGCAGAGGACAGAGCCCTCGCTCCCGAAAATCTCAAGCGTGTCCTGCGGCTCGCGCGCCGCGTGCGTGACGGAGATGACGCCCTGCGCCCCTTGCCCGAACTGTAGGAGCGCGCAGGCCGTGTCCTCGACCTCGCGCTCGAAGAGGGCGTTTCCCGTCAGCGCCTTGACGGCCGTCACGTCGCCCAGAAGGTTAACGAGGACTTCGATGCGGTGGCACCCGAAGTCGAACATCGGCCCGCCGCCCGAGCGCCTCCTGCTCAGCAGCCAGCGGCGCGGGTTGTCGGGCGCGGGGTCGAAACGCTCGAAGGCGTTCATCTGCGCGACGACGGGGACGCCAATCTCGCCCGATTCGAGAATCGCCCTGACGCGCTCGACCGCGGGGTAGAAGCGCCGGTAGTAGGCGACGCCGAGCCGCACGCCGTTCGCCTCGGCCGCCGCGTTCATCCGTCCGCACTCGGCGGCCGTCAACGCCATCGGCTTCTCGCAGAGGACGTGCTTGCCCGCCGCGGCCGCCGCGATTGCCTGTTCGGCGTGCAGGTGGACGGGCGTCGCGACGTAGACCGCTTCGACCTCCGGGTCTTCGAGCAGCTCACGCCAGTCCGCGTGCCAGCGCTTCGCGCCGAACTCCTTCGCGAACTCTTCGGCGCGCGCGGCGTCGGCGCGGCTGACCGCGACCAGCTCGCAGTTCTCAAGGTCGCGCAGCGCGGGGGCGATGCGCCTGCGCGCGATGTCGCCGCAGCCGACCAGTCCCCACCCGACCGCGCGCGTCAACGGCTCTGCCCCAAAAGCCACGCGGCGAGTTCCCGCATCGCCTTGTAGTTCTCGAACTCGGGCGGAAGTTTCCGCCCGTCCGTGTACTCGTTGTAGAGCCACGGGTCGCCGACGGCGAAGACCGTCCCGCGGCCGTACTTCGCGACGGCCATGACGTGGTCGCCGTTGTGTTCGAGTATCGAAGACGCGGGCTTCGTCAGCGCGAGCGTCGAAATCTCCTTCAGGTAGAGCGCGCGCGCGTTCCTGAAGACGGGGTTGCCGTCCGGGACTTTGATGAGGCCCTCGACGAAGTTGTCCTTCTGCACGCGGTTCTTACTGTCCTTGTTGAACTGGATGCCGAACTCCTTCGCGAGCGTGTTGAAGTGGTCGAACTCCGCGTTGCCCACGTCGTTCCCCATCAGCAGGAGCACGCCGCCCGACTTCACCCAGTCGGCAATGGCCTTGACGTGCGCGGGCTCGACGTAGTTCGGCTTCTCGGTCTCCTGCGGCGTGTCAGGGTCGACGATGATGTAGACGTCCGCGCCCTTCAGGTTTTGCGCCGTCGGCGCTTCGCGCAAAGCCTCCGTGCGCGCGCCGAGGTTGCTGAAGACGTGGCCGAAGAGGGAGAAGCCGCCGTTGTCCATCTCCTCCCACTTGTAGTGCCAGGTGTAGGGACGCCCCGCCGAGTCCTTCTTCCACTCGTTGTTGAAGTAGTAATCGAGCACGACGCGCTTGCCGCGCGCGTTGGCGGTGCGGGCGTTGGCCGCCTCCATCTCGGCGGCCGCCATCAGGAACGCCCCCACGCCCTTCGCGTCGTTGGTGACGACCTTCTCGCTCAGGTAATAGGCGTAGCTGCCGTCGCGGTAAGGGGTGCCGCCTAGCCCCGCGACGCTGACCGTGCCCTTGAAGTTGACGCCGCCGCCCTCAGCCTTCTCCACGAACTGCTTGTTCATGCCGGCCCAGCCCTTCTGCGCGACCGTCATGTAAGACGCGGGCAGGTAGCCGAGCCGCACGCCCTTCGCCAGGGAGTAGACGAACATCGCCGCGGCCGAAGACTCAAGGTAGTTGCCCTTCTCGCCGCCCTTGTCGAGCACCTGATACCAGAGCCCCGACGCGGGCTCCTGAAACTTCTGAATGGCCGCGGCCTCCCGGCCCAGTATCGCTAACAGCTCGGAGCGCTTCGGGTGGTCGGCGGGGAAGTGTTCGAGCGTGTCCACGAGCGCCATCGCGTACCAGCCCATCGCGCGCCCCCAGAAGTTCGGCGAGCGCCCCGTCGTCTTGTCCGCCCAGCGCTGCTGCTTCGACTCGTCCCAGCCGTGGTAGATGAGGCCGGTCTTCGGGTCGCGCGCATGCGTCTCCATCAGGATGAACTGCTTGGCGATGTCGTCGAACGCCTCGGGCTCGTTGAACGTCTCGGCGTACTCGGCGTAGAAAGGCTCGCCCATGTAGACGCCGTCGAGCCACATCTGCGAGGGATAGACCTTCTTGTGCCAGAAGCCGCCCTCGGACGTGCGCGGGTGGTTGCGCAACTGTTCCCGCAGGACGGCCGCGGCCTTTCGGTACTTCTCGTTCCCGGTCACCTTGTAGAGCGTCAGGAGGTTGCGACCAGACAGGACGTTGTCGATGTTGTAATCGTCCTGCTTGTACGTGCGGATGGTGCCGTCGTCCTCGATGAACTTGTCCGTGTTGCGCTGGATGTAGCTGAAGTAGCGGCCGTCGCCCGTGTTCAGCCAGACGGCCTCGATGCCTTTGAGCAGCACGCCGCGCTCGTACCCCCAGCGTTCGGGGCGCGTGGGGTCGCTCGACATCGAGTCCTTCCAGACGGTCATGGCGGTCGAGGCCATGCGCTCGGAGACGGGTGCTTCGGCCTGCGCCCGCGCGAGAGAGGCGCAGGCCGAGATGATGACGAGAGCGGCAATAAACTTCGCCTTGAGATTCAAAGGGACATCCTCCGTTAAGAACTTCGCTGACAGAATGACCAATCCGGGGCCAGAGCTTTTACGCCCCGACGGGCAAAAGTTTCAAAATCGCCAAATGGTTAGACCTTTGCTTTTTATGAGCGAAATAAAACATTCGACAAAACAATAAATAGGCTGTAGAATGCCCCGTCATTGAAAACGCCCGGCAGATTGATTTTACCCAGCCGTACAATCCTCCCCGCCGTGGTCAAAATAAATTTTCAACAGGAAGAATGGTATGACCGATTTGAACCCTGACATCTTCAAACACATCGACCCCGAACGCAGGGGCACGACCTCCGAAGAGGTCATCGCGCAACTGCGCGAGATGATTCACAGAGGCGACCTGCGCCCCGGCGACCGCCTCCCCCCCGAACGCGACCTCGCGAAAATGCTGGGCGTCAGTCGCCCCACCCTGCGCGCCGGCATCCGCTCGCTCGCGGCGGTCGGCGTCCTCCAATCGAGACAGGGCGCGGGCACCTTCGTCGTCAAGGCCGACGGGCCGCCTTCGCTCGACAGCAGCCCCCTGCGCCTGATGGCCTCGCTCCACGGCTTCACCTCGGCCGAGATGTTCGAGGCGCGGCAGGCGCTTGAGATGGCCGTCGCGGGCCTCGCCGCCGAGCGCGCCACCGGCGACCAGATGGCGACGATGGCCGAGGAGGTGGCCGGCATGTTCGCCTCGCTCGACGACCCCGAGCAGTTCCTCGTCCACGACGTGCGCTTTCACCAGACGGTCGCGGCCGCTTCGGGCAACCGCATCCTGACCTCGCTGATGAACATGGTGGCGACGATCCTCTTCGACACGCGCATCAAGACCGTCAAGCGCGCGACCGACCTGAGGGAGTCGGCCGAGATGCACCGCCACGTCTACCGCGCCATCCGCGAGCACGACCCGGAGGCCGCGCGCCTGGCCATGAGCGCGCACCTCTCCAAAGCGCAGATGGCCTGGGAGGCCGAGGCGGACGCGCCCGAAGGTCTTCTCCCAGAGGGCAACGGCTCGAACGGCAACGGCGCGGGCTTCTCGCTCTAACGCGCGACCCGCGCGCCGCCGCCCTTCATCACGCGCTCGACCTCGCCGAGCGTCGCCATCGTCGTATCGCCCGGCGTGGTCATCGCGAGCGCGCCGTGCGCGGCGCCACACTCGACGGCCCACTGCGGCCCGCGCCCCGTCAGGAATCCGTAAATCAACCCGGAGGCGAAAGAGTCTCCGCCGCCGACACGGTCGAAGATTTCGAGGTTCTCGCGCGTCTGCGCCTGGTATAGCTCCCCGCCCGCGAAACAGACCGCGCCCCAGTCGTTGACGGTCGCGGTCTTCGCGTTCCTCAAGGTCGTCGCGACGACCTTGAAGTTCTCGAAGTCGCCGACGGCGCGCTCGATCATCTTCCGGAAGTTGCCCACGTCGAGCTTCGAGTGGTGTTCGTCCAAACCTTCGACTTCGAAACCGAGGCAGGCCGTAAAGTCCTCCTCGTTGCCGATCATCACGTCGACGAGTGAGGCCAGCTCGCGGTTGACCTCCCGCGCGCGCGCCTTGCCCCCGATGGACTTCCAGAGCGAGTCGCGGTAGTTCAGATCGTAGGAGATGACGGTGCCGTGTTTCTTCGCCGCCCGCATCGCCTCGCGCGCGACCGCGGGCGTCGTCTCCGACAAGGCGCAGAAGATGCCGCCGGTGTGGAACCAGCGCGCGCCCTCCCGGCCGAAAATCTGCTCCCAGTCGATGTCGCCGGGTTTGAGCTGCGAGACGGCCGTGTGCCCGCGGTCTGAACAGCCCAACGCGGCGCGCACGCCGAAGCCGCGCTCGGTGAAGTTCAGGCCGTTCCTGACCTCGCGCCCGACGCCGTCGTACTTGCGCCAGACGACGTGCGTCTGGTCGACGCCGCCCTGGTAGATTAAGTCCTGCACGAGCCGGCCGACGGGGTTGTCGGCCAGCGCGGTGACGACGGCCGCGTCGAGGCCGAAGCAGCGCTTCAGGCCCCGCGCGACGTTGTACTCGCCGCCGCCCTCCCACACCTGGAACGTGCGCGTCGTGTGCACGCGCCCCTCGCAAGGGTCGAGCCTGAGCATCACCTCGCCCAGTGAGACCACGTCCCAGCGGCACTCCGACTTCGGCCTGACGTTCAGCGCTTCCGCCATCGCTTACGCCTCTGCCGCGGTGCTCTCGACCGCCGCCGGCTGGAGCCGCGGCGCGAGCAGGTGAATGACAAGGAGCGCGACCAGATACGCGCAGCCCGCGATGATGAAGATGGGATAGTACGAACCCGTGTACTGGAGGATGAGGCCGACCGTCGTCGCGATCAGCATCCCGCCTATCGAGCCCGCCATGCCGCCGATGCCGACCACGGAGCCGACCGCGCGCCGCGGGAACATGTCGGACGCCATCGTGAAGATGTTCGCGCTCCAGCCCTGGTGCGCCGCCGCCGCCAGAGAGACGAGCCCGACCGCGACCCACAGGTTCGACGCGTGGGCCGCGAAGACGATGGGCACGACCGAGAGCGCGCAGATGAGCATCGCCACCTTGCGCGCCTTGTTGACCGTCCAGCCGCGCTTGATGAGCGTCCCCGAGAGCCACCCGCCGCCGATGGAACCCACGTCGGCCGCGACGTAGATGACGACCAGCGGCAAGCCGATCTGCGTAATGTTCAGCCCGTAGTTGGTGTTGAGAAACTTCGGCAGCCAGAAGAGGTAGACCCACCAGATCGGGTCGGTCAAAAACTTGCCGATGGCGAACGCCCAGGTCTGCCGGTGCGGGATCAGTCGGCCCCACGGAATCTTCGTCGTCGGCTCGGCCGGGTCGGACTGGATGTGAGCCAGCTCGGCGGCCGAGAGCTTCGGGTGCTCCTCGGGCCGGCGATAGACCATGAGCCAGAGGACGAGCCAGACGAAGCCGAGGGTGCCGGTGATGATGAAGGCGAGCTGCCAGCCGTAGTTGATGGCGATGTACGGCACGGCGAGCGGGGCGACGATGGCGCCGACGTTCGAGCCCGAGTTGAAGATGCCGGTGGCGAGCGCGCGCTCCTTCTTCGGGAACCACTCGGCCACGGTCTTAATCGAAGCGGGGAAGTTGCCCGCCTCGCCGAGGCCGAGGAAGAAGCGCGCGACGCCGAAGCCGAAGGCCGAGCGCGCCAGCGCGTGCCCCATCGCCGCGAGCGACCAGAAGGTGATGGCGAACGAGAACCCCTTACGCGTCCCGAACCTGTCCATCAGGCGGCCGACGACCAGCAGACCTATCGCGTACGCGCCCTGGAAGGCCGTGTTGACGTAGCCGTACTCGGCCTCGTTCCAGCCGATGGTGTGCTTGAAGCCGTCGTCGGTGGCGAGGATGCCCAAGACCTGCCGGTCGATGTAGTTGATCGTCGTGGCGAAGAAGAGGAGCGCGCAGATGACCCAGCGGTAACGCCCGATCTTCGCGCCCAGCCCCTCGGCCGCGGCGAAGGCGGCCCCGGTCACGCTCGCGCCCGCCGACTGCGGCGGCGCGACGTCTGACTGCGACTTCGGGTAGGCGGTCTCTCTCACAGGTTTGCTGATGTCGCTCATATTCGTTTCTCGCAGAGACGGGAAAGGTTACCCCGCGGCCGTGTCTTCAGAGGGCGAGCACGTCGGGCGAAAGGTACTCTCGCCCCCCGACTCGGACGGGGATTTGGGGCCATTCAGGGGATTTAGTTATTACGTCTACACCTTCGGCCGAGGCGATGCAAGTCTCCTCGACCTTCGAGCCGGTGACCGTCGGGTTCCAGGCGAAAGCCTGATCAGTTTGAACCGTCTCCGCACTCGCGGGGTGCGCCACCCAGTCGCGCGTGCGGTAGCCCGCCGCGCCGCCCTGGTGGTGCTTATGCTCTTCGCCGGGGAAGCCTTCGGCGGCATACGCGTCGGCCACGATTCGGTAAAGGTCAGAGGCGACCGCGCCCGGTCTTGTCGCCGCTAAGAGCTGCGCGTTGACGCGCGCCGTAGCGTCCGTGCGCCGGCGCAGGTCTTCCGAGACTCCGCCCGCGCTGACGATGCGCGAGAGGGACGTGACGAGGCCGTGCCGGCGCGCGCAGGTGACGAGCATGACGACGCGCTCCCAGACCTTCCCGGTCGGGACGGGGTGTCGAAACTTCGCGATGCGTTCGTCGGCCGCGACCAGAGTTACCACCGAGCGCATCCCGCGCGCGGCCAGCGCGTCAGACATTCGACGCGCAATCTCTCTCTCCGCCGCGCCCGGTTCAAGTGACTTCGCGACCGCGCCCAACACCTCGCCGGCGTCGCGCCCGAGCTGCCCGATTCTCTCCAGCTCGGGCGGCGTGAGCTGATAACGACAGCGCGAGACGGCCCCGTCAATCGCCTTCACGTTCGGGCCGGACAGGAGGTCTGAGCCGAGCGCGACGCCGCTGCCGACGACTTTCGTCGCAAGGTCTGCGAGAAACGTCGGATGCGCCTTCTCCTCCTCCCAACCGAACTCGACCGGCTCGAACTCGGCGCCCGCCAGCTCCTCTTCCAATATCCGCGCCATCTCGATGCGGCTCGCGAGCACGAAGCGCTTCCCGTCCGCCCCGACGACGAGCGCGCACGCGCCCTGCTCGCGGCTCGTGTCGATGCCGTTGTTCCCGCCGGCCGTCAGCCAAGCGAAGTTCGGCTGCGCGACCAGAACCACGCCGCCCAACCCCTCGGCCGCCAACATGCGCGTCAGCCGCCCGGTCTTCTCAGCTATCTCTTCGTTCCTGTCCATCTCGCAAAACCTACCTGTTAACTCCGCTCGCAAGGAAGCCGCCGTCCACGGCCATGATCTCGCCCGTGACGAAGCTCGAAGCGTCGGACTCTGCTCAATTCTAAACCCCGCTTGCGGCCCCCGGCGCGGGTCTCGGGTCTTATCTCTGCGAATCCGAATGGGCCTGCGTGCCACTCTGGAGACCGACGGCCTCGTGCTGATGACGATTTTAAGAAGGTAATACCAATTAACCGGATAGCGGCTATTGTGTAACACCATTCCGTAATCCCTGTCAAGTTAATTTCCAGCCGGCCTCACAGTTTCTAGGATGAATTTCCCGCGTTGCCGTAATTTACCTTGCCTTACCAATATTGTTTATGGTAAATACTCTTCTCGAAAGAATTAAGTGGTTATACCACTCGCCTTGAATTTGCATCTAAGTCCAGACTCCGCGCGTTGAGTCGGTTCTCTCCGAAAGCTTTTCGGCAAGAGGGAAGGGGGAAATTTTGTCAGCTCCTAAACAGAACCAGTTTGTGAGAAGGGTCTCGGGCAGCAACGTCTGGCTCGGCCGCGCGGACGGCGCCGCCGCCGAAACGCAGGCGCGCGCCATCAACTACGAAGTCCTACCCACCGAAGAGGCCGTGGGCCGCGCGCAGTGGGAAGAGATTCAGCGCGTCGGGCGCGAGAAGGAGGGCGACATCGTCTTCATCCTCCTCGGCGGCCGCGGCGCGCAGGCGATGTACAAGCAGGTCGCGGAGATCGCGAAGACCGGAGAGGCAGACGAGTTGCTCGGCCGCCTGCACGTCTTCACGCAGGACGCGCTCGCGCCGATGCGCATGGACAACGGCCTGAGCTTCGTCCGCGACTTCGAGCGTCTGCTCGGGCCGGACTTCTTCAGGAAGGTGAAGAGCTTCACGCCGATGCGTACGGACACGGACGACCTCGAAGGCGCGCTGGCGCGCTACCTAGAGAAGCTCGACTCTTTGGGCGGCATAGACATCTTCTTCCTCGGCATGGGGCCTGAGCCGGGCGAGGCTTCGCACCTCGCTTACATCAAGCCGGGTTCGGGCGCCGCGGCCGGCGACCTGGCGGGCGTCATCCCCATCTCGCCGTCCATCCTCGAACACCACATCAGCAAGTTCAAAGTCGGCGGGAGCAGCGTCACGCCCGAGGACGAGGCGGAGTGCCGCGCGGCTTCATACATTCTGACTTTAGGCCCGGCGGCCATCCTCGGCGCGCGCCGCATCGTGCAGTCCATCGTCGACGCCTCGACCTCGCCGGCCAAGCCCGCGAGCTACAAGCGCCTCGTCGAGACCGAAATCTCAGAAGACCCGGCCGAGCGCGCCCGGCAGCTCGACGAGAACCCGGGGCTCTGGCTGCGTCTGCACCCGAACGTGCGCTCGCTGATTCTGCCCGACGTGCTGCCAGCCTGAAGGGGCGGGACAAGAAGTTAGTCTTAAATAATGCCCAGCACCACCCCAACGCAGGCCCTGCCCGTCGGCGACTACGCGATCATCGTCTCCCCGGATGACAACCTCGCGGTCGTCAAGGAGCAGACCGCGCAGGGGCTTGTGTTGACACTTCCGGACGGGCGCATCGTCTGCGTTAACGAAGCGGTGCCGCCCGGCCACCGCTTCGCCACGCGCGACATCCCCGCGGGCGAGTTCGTCCTGCAATACGGCCAGGCCATCGGCACGAGCCTCGGCATACGCGAGGGCGATTACATCTCACACGCGAACATGACGGACGAAGTGCCCGTCGTCCGCGACCTCCTCGAAGACCTCTACACGCCGCCGCCCGTCTACATCCCCGAGACGGAGCGCGCGACTTTCAAGGGTTTTCGCAGGCCGGACGGGCGCGTCGGCACGCGCAACTTCGTGCTCGTCGTCCCGACCTCGATGTGCGCGAGCCACGAGGCGCAGCAGATCGCCTTGATGGCGGAGTTCCTGCACTACAAGCGCGAGCTGTACCCGAACGTGGACGGCGTCGTCGCCATCCCGCACAACAAGGGCTGCGGCTGCCAGGACGGCTCGACCATCGAAGTCATGCTCCGCACGCTCTCGAACTACGCCGACCACCCGAACGTCGGCGGCGTCGTGCTCTTAGACCTGGGCTGTGAGAAGACGAACCTCGCGCGCGTCGAGAAGTATCTCCTGAAGCGCGAGAAGGCTTTCGACAAGCCGGTCGCCAAGATCGGCATTCAGGAGGTCGGCGGCACGCAGGCGGCCATCGAGCAGGGCTTGAGGGAAGTCGAGCGGATGCTCCCCGAAGTGAACCGCGTCGAGCGCGAGGAGTGCTCGGTGGGCGAGCTCGTCCTCGGCGTCAAGTGCGGCGGCTCGGACGGCTTCTCTGGCATCTCCGCGAACCCGAGTCTGGGTCGCGCGGCCGACACGCTCGTGCGCTCTGGGGGCACGGTTCTCATCACAGAGGTTCCGGAGTTCTGCGGCGCAGAGCACCTCATCGCGAGGCGCGCGAAGGACGCGGAGACCGGCCGCGCCGTCTACCGGATGATCGACTGGTACAAGGAGTACGCCTCGAAGTTCGGGGCCGTGCTCAACCAGAACCCGAGTCCCGGCAACGTCGCGGGCGGCCTGCTCAACATCACCATCAAGTCGCTCGGCGCGATGTCGAAGGCGGGCACGACGCGCGTCGAGGGCGTGTGCGAGTACGCCGAGACGCCGAAGGGGAAGGGGCTGCACCTGATGCAGGGGCCGGGCTATGACCAGGAGTCGACGCCGGGCCTGGTCGCGGCCGGCGCGACGGTCGTCGTCTTCACGACGGGGCGCGGGACGACCATCGGAAACGCCATCGCGCCCGTCGTCAAGCTCGCCTCCAACGACGAAGTCTTCCGACGCATGTCGCGCGACCTGGACTTATCGGCCGGCGGCGTCATCAAAGGCACCGAGACTATCGAAGAGGTCGGCGCGCGCGTCTTCGAACACGTCCGCCGCGTCGCAGGGGGCGAGCTTCTGGCCCTCGCCGAAGAGCACAAGCACAGGGAGTTCCAGTTCTGGGCCGAACAAACTGTCTCGCTGTAATCAGGTCAGAACCACCCGCGGTAGCGGGTGGCCCTCTGCGATACGGAGCGTCCGGGTAACAAAGGGCCACCCGCTACCGCGGGTGGTTCTGACCTTTATAACAAGGGAAGTCAATGCCTATCAGGAAAGAGATCGCGACAACAGGCGTTATAGACGTGCCGGAGCCGCGAGGTCATGCACACGAGCAGCAGGCGCCGGCCAAGGCGACCGTGATGCTGCTGCGCCTGCTGCGCGCGGCGCAGCCCATCTCAAGGGCGGAGCTGGCGCGCCGCGTGGGCGTCAACCGCAGCACGGTCACCGACGCCTTCAAACAGCTGATTGCGGCCGGCGTCGTGCGCGAAGAGCCTTTGCACCAGCCCGCGCCGGGCACGAGCCGCGCGCTCGGCCGCCCCGCGCTCGCGCTCTCTTTCAACGACGACTACGGCTACTTCGTCGGCGTCAACGTCGGCGTGCGCCGCTCCACGGTCGGCCTCGCCACGCTGACGGGCCAGGTCTTCGCCGAGGAGGAGTTCGAGACTCCCGCAGAGCCTTCGGACGCGCTCGCGCAGATTCGAAAGACCATCACCAAACTCTGCGGGCAGGCGCGGGGCCGCACCTTGCGCGCGATAGGCGTCAGCGTGCCCGGCCCTTCGGACGCCGCGCGCGAGCGCATCGTCTTCGCGCCGCACCTCGACTGGCAGGACGTGGACGTGGCCGGCGCGCTGCCCTTCAACGCGGGCGGCGCGCCTTCGCTCGCGGGCGAGCGCGTGCGCGTGGTCGTCGAGAACGACGCGACCGCGGCCGCCCTTTACGAGTTACGTCTGCGTTTGGGGCGTGACGAATCGGAGAGGCTTGACGACTTCGTGCTCGTGAGGTCGGGCACGGGACTCGGCGTCGGACTCGTGCTCGGCGGAGAGGTCTTCCGCGGCGACGCCATCGGCGAGGGCCTGGCGGGCGAGTTCGGGCACATGACGATTGTCGCGGGCGGAAAGCAGTGCGTGTGCGGCAACCGCGGCTGCTGGGAGCGCTACGCCTCGGCGCCGGCCGCCGCCACGCTCTACATGGGCGAGCGGGTGCAGTTGGGCACGCAGCAGGCGCCGCGCTTCGTCGAGATCGTCGCGCGGGCCGAGGGCGGCGAGCTGCGCGCGCAGCGGACGCTTGAGAAAGTCGGCGAGTACCTCGGCATCGGCATCGGCAACGTCATCATGGGACTCGGCGTGACGAGGGTGATCGTGTCCGGCCGTCTCGTCTACGGCTGGAAGTTCATGCGCGAGCAGATTAACCACGCGGTCGCCTTGAGCATGGCCGGGCGGCTGCACGGCTGGTCGGTCGAGCCGGGCGAGGCCACCGGCGCCGGACTCGGCGGCGCGCTCGAAGTCGCGGCCGAAGGCTTCATCACATCCGGACTCGCCTGAACGAATGCGTCGCTTAATTCACATCATACTCGCGCTCTTCGCCCTCTCCCTCTTTCTGACGACGACGCGCGCGCAGACTCAGCCCGCGGTCTCGAAAGTCTGGGTCGCCGACAGGGACGACGGGACGTACAAGAACCCCGTCCTCCACGCCGACTTCTCCGACCCGGACGCGGTGCGCGTCGGCGAAGACTTCTACATGACGGCGTCGAGTTTCAACTCGATTCCCGGCCTGCCCATCCTCCACTCGAAGGATTTGGTGAACTGGTCTCTCGTCGGCTACGCCCTGAGGCGGCAGCCGCCCTTCGAGGTGTTCGACAAGCCGCAGCACGGCAACGGCGTCTGGGCGCCCTCCATCCGCTACCACGAGGGCGAGTTCTACATCTACTACCCAGACCCCGACCGAGGCATCTACGTGGTGAAGGCGAAGGACGCGGCCGGGCCGTGGTCGGAGCCCGTGCTCGTCAAGGAGGCGAAGGGCTGGATCGACCCTTGTCCTCTCTGGGACGACGACGGGCGCGCCTACCTCGTGACCGGAGTCGCGGCCAGCCGCTCGGGCGTCAAGAGCATCCTCGTCGTCAGCCGCATGAGTCCCGACGGCATGCGCTTGTTGGACGACGGCGTCCTCGTCTTCGACGGACACGACCGGAACCCGACGGTCGAGGGGCCGAAGTTCTACAAGCGGAACGGCTATTACTACATCTTCGCTCCGGCCGGCGGCGTCGAGACGGGCTGGCAGTTGGCCCTGCGCTCGAAGAACGTCTTCGGCCCTTATGAGGAACGCACCGTGCTCGCGCAGGGCAAGACGCCGGTCAACGGCCCGCACCAGGGCGCTTGGGTCGAGACGCAGACGGGCGAGTCCTGGTTCCTGCACTTTCAGGACAAGGGGCCGTACGGACGCGTCGTCCACCTGCAGCCGATGAAGTGGGCGAACGACTGGCCCGTGATGGGCGTCGACCCGGACGGCGACGGGACGGGCGAACCGGTTCTGACTTACAAGAGACCGAACGTCGGCAGGACGTGGCCAATCGCGACGCCGCCCGACTCCGACGAGTTCGACGCGCCCGGCCTCGGCTTGCAGTGGCAGTGGCACGCGAACGCGCAGCCGAACTGGGCGTTCCCCGCGGGGCCGCTCGGCTATTTGCGTCTCTTCAACACGCCGCTGCCCGAAGGCTATAAGAACCTCTGGGACGTGCCGAACCTGCTCCTGCAGAAGTTCCCGGCCGAGGAGTTCACGGCGACGACGAAGCTGACGTTCACGCCGCGCACGGACGAAGAGAAGACGGGGCTGCTGGTGATGGGGATGGACTACGCCTACATCTCCGTTGAGAAGCGTCCCGAAGGTCTCTTCGTCTCGCAGTTCGTCTGCAAGGACGCGGACAAGGGGTCGGCGGAGCGCTTAGGGATGCGGCTCCCCCTGAAAGGCAACACCGTCTACCTGCGGGTTCGAGTCTCCGCGTACGCCATCGCGAACTTCAGCTACAGCACGGACGGCGAAAAATTCACCCTCCTCGGCGAACCCTTCAACGCCAAACAGGGCCGCTGGATCGGCGCCAAGGTCGGCCTCTTCGCCTCGCGCGTCGGCAAGACGCGTGAATACGGCTACGCGGATTTCGACTGGTTTCGTTTCGAGAAGTAATACCGACTTGCGAGATGGGATAAGGCCCCTCCTCGCCGGGAGCAAGGCCCCTCTTCGCTGGGAGCGCGGGCATCCCTGCCCGCCAGCGTGCGCCAGCACGCTGACCGTCTCACTGTTTATCTCAACCTTGAGACATAACGTCTCTCAGCTTTCGCGCTCTCGCGCTCATGCGGGCAGGGATGCCCGCGCTCCCAGCTTTAAGAGGAATCCAATCCTTCTTGTCACGGTTTACCGTCCACGGCTCTTCAGTTCTCGTAGACGACGGGGACGGTCTGCGAGGTGAGAGGTTCGTCCGGGGTCTGCGTCTCGAAGGTCACTTCGGCGGGGCGGCCGGAGAAGAGGCGCGCGACGTTCCTGCCGCCCTTGACGGTTATGACCACGCGGCCGTGGTCGCTCGTAACGACGACGTCCACGTCCCTGACGATGGTGTTGAGGCCCGCGGAGGTGTGCGCGAACAGGTTCTTCTGCCCGGCCGCGAGCAGCGATGAGAGGCCGCCCGAACCCTCCGACGAGTTCGGGTTCTTCCAGAGGAAGAAGCCGAAGGTGTACGTCTGCCCCTCGTTGACGACCTTCACGTCGAAGGCGTACTCGCGCGCACGCTCCCTCGACTCTTTCATGCGCCACTTCCACTTGTCGCGCGCCGGCACGGGCATCGTGAAACGCGCCTCGGACTTTTTGACCACGGCCTTGTAACCGGCCGCGTCAGCGCCCTGCGCGAACGCCGTCGCGGCCGACACGCAGAGCAGTGTGGTGAAGATGAAGATTCTGGTGGGTGTTCTCATTGCTAACCCTTCCTTGTCTTGTTTGAGTTGAATTTACCCGTCTTCGGATTCCAGCCGTCGGCGCCGGCGAGAACCCTCTCGGGAGTGATGGCTTTGGCCTCGGCCTTAGTTAAACGGCGCGCCCAGGGGACGCGCGCGGCGGTCTTGGCGCCGGGGCCTTCGGTGCCGTATTCGGCGTAGCGGACGGTCTTCTCACGCTCGGGAAAGTTCCAGTTGTGCCAGCCTTCGGGGCGGACGGCCTCGGCCATTTCGGTGTTGAGAAAGGTGACGGCCGAGTATGCGCGCCAGGGGCGGCCGAGGTACGTCTTGACCTCAGACGTCTCCGCCGTGACGCGGCAGTGCGAGAAGACGAAGCCGTAAGGCTGGTCGTCGGGGGTCGAGGCGGCGGTCAGGTATCCGTCCCTCAACGCGTGTATGTGGCAGCGCTCGAAGAAGGCCGTCGCCGCGCCGAAGATGAAATCGACGTGGCCCGCGATGTAGCAGTTCTCGAAGTACTGCCGGCCGCGGTTGAGCAGAATCGTGTCCTGCCAGCCCAGGAACCGGCAGTTGCGGAAGACGACGCGGTCGCCGTCCACGCGAAGCGCCAGCGCCTGTCCGACGGGGCCGGCCGAGTTCTCGAACGTGACGTTCTCGGCCGTGAAGTCGTCGGCGTCGATCTGCACGGAGGGCGTGCGGAAAGTCCCGATGGGCTTGCCGTCCACGCCCTTGATGTTCGCGTTGAGGTCGTACGTGATGACGGTCTTCGACGCGTCCTCGCCGACGAACCTGAAGAAGCGCTTCTCGCGCTGGACGTAGACGATCTCTTTGTAAGTGCCCGGCTTGATGCGGATGACGACGGGGCTGTCGGCCGTCCCCGCCGGCACGGCCATCACGGCCTCCTGTACCGTCTTATACTTCGCGCTCCCGTCGGCCGCCACGACCAGTTCGACCGGCGCACCCGACGCGCGCCCGGCGGCCAAGCAAATGAGCATGAACAGGGCAAAGACAAAGGCGGTATGTTGGATATATGACTTTCGGGTCATGTTAGTAAAAGCATTTACCACAGAGACACAGGGGCACAGCCTGTTGAGCTATTGGCCCCAGGCCGTGCCTCCGTGTCTCTGTGGTGAAATCCATCCTCAGATACTCTCAACCATCACTTATTGCGAAGCCTGCGGCGAGTTGAGGCTGCGCCCCTTCTTCGCCGGCTCGATGGTGACGTTCTCGAAGCTGAAGGAGCCGGCGTGGTTCAGGACTTCCGCCGTCTCGACGCCGCGGAAGGTGCAGTTGCGGAAGCGTATACGGTCGATGGTCACGCCGGGGAAGCCGACGACCCACATCACGCGCGGGCTCGACTTGCTCGTCACGTTCTCGATCTGGACGTTGCGGACGACGGGCTTGAAAGGCCCTTTGTCGCCCGTGTCGTAGAGCAGGTCGATGGTCAGAATCGCCTCGGAGACGCGGCCGACCTCGACGTTGCGCATGAAGACGTTCTCCAGCACGCCGCCGCGGATGGCGTTCGACTTGAAGCGCAGCGCGCGGTCGAGGTTCGGGCTGTCCATCTTGCAGTCCTCGACGAAGACGTTGCGGCAGTCGCCCGAAATCTCGCTGCCGATGACGACGCCGCCGTGCCCGTCCTGCATCGTGCAGTTGCGGATGACGATGTTCTCAGACGCCACGCCGACGCGGCGGCCGTCGTCGTCGCGGCCCGACTTGATGGCGATGCAGTCGTCGCCCGTGTCGAAGACGCAGTCCTCGATCAGCACGTCCTTCGAAGACTCCGGGTCGCAGCCGTCGTTGTTCGGGCCGTGGCTGTGGATGTTGAGCCCGCGCACGGTGACGTTCTGCGAGAGCGTCGGGTGCACCTCCCAGAAGGGCGAGTTGACGATGGTGACGCCTTCGACGAGGACGTTGCGGCAGCGGTAAGGCTCGATGAAGGGCGGGCGTAAGTAGTGGCCCGCGCCGAAGACTCTCTGGCTGACGGGGACGTTCGTGTTGCCCATCTCGCGCAGGCGGCGCACGTCGGCCGAGGCGGGCGCGGGCGTCGAGCCCTGACGCCTCGCCCACTTCCACCAGTTCTCGTCCGAGGCGCCGCCGTCGAGCGTGCCCTTGCCCGTGATGGCGATGTTCTCCTGCTCGAAGGCGTAGATGAAGGGCGAGTAGTTCATCAGCTCCGTCCCCTCCCAGCGCGTGTAGACGACCGGCAGATACTTCGAGGGGTCTGTGAAGAACTTGAGCGTCGCCCCTTCCGCGACGCGCAGGTTGACGTTGCTCTTCAGGTGAATCGCGCCCGTCATGAAGACGCCCCTGGGCACGACGACGCGCCCGCCGCCCGCGCGGTTGCACGCTTCAATCGCCTTGCGAATCGCCTCGGTGTTGTCGAAGTCTCCGCCCGCGCGCGCGCCGAAGTCGGTGATGGGGAAGTCGCGCGCGGGGAACTTCGGCGGCTTGATGCGCGCGAGGATGGAAGGCAGGGCGTCCCAACCCTTCTCGCCCCCGGCGCGTGCGGCGCGCGGGGCCTGGCCTCTGCGCTGGACGCGCTGCGCGGCGGCCGCGGGCAGTAGAAGCTGGAAGGTGCAGAGGAGCAGAACCGCGGCGGCGGCGCAACCGAGAAGGCGTCTCATAGAAGTATTCACCTCAAGTCGTCTGGCTGTTGGACGGGTTTGCGTAGATGTTAGCAGAAAGGGAACAGATTAATAATTGGTCTGACCCTTAGAAAAATATCCTTGAATTTGGTCAGGAGACAAATTAACACAGAACGGCCCCATCCGGGCAAGTCAAATCTGGCCCAAAAGCATCATAGGATGAAATTTTTCATCCCATGTCGCGGATGTTACCTTGACTTCGATTTTCGCCGCATGTTATACGCTTACGCGAATTGGTGCTTACCATTTTGGGATTCATAAGCGATTTGGCCGCCCAATCCTCACATTGAGGTGACCCGGTCGTCCCCCTCTGGTGAGCGCGAAGTCCGGCTCTAAACCCTTCAGACAAGGATATTGATGATGAAGATTTTCCGGTCTCTCTTTCTCTGCGCCGCACTGCTCGGCGGCGCGGCCCTCTTGATACCCTTCGTCGCGGGGGCAGCCGGCAACACGCTCCTCAACGACACGTTCGCCGACGGCAACAGCCAGAATCAAGACCTCGCGAACAACTCGCTCCGCCTCTTCAACGGCCGCAGCACCACGACGCGCGCCGACGCCGTCGGCTCTGTCACCTTCGACCTGCTGAACACGGCCAGCTCGGAAGCTTTCTGGGGCTTCTTCACGAACCCGGGCGCGCCGGTCAACCTCGGCGTCGGCGACAAGGTCTCCGTCTCCGAGACCTTCCAGCTCGGGCCGACGTTCCCGGGCACCACCGTCGGCTCAGACATACGCTACGGCGTGCTCGACTCGAAGGCCACGCGCAACGCCAACAACCTGACCGGCGGAATGAACGACGCCTCGTTCGCCAACGACACGGGCTACGGCCTCCAGTTCTTCCCGAGCGGCTCGGGCGCGCCCTTCGTTCTTTACCGCCGCCTCGCCGCGAACCTCGGTAACCCCAACAACCCTTTCAACAGCATGGGGACGACGGACTGGACGACGCTCTCGGGGACGGGCGCGACCACGCGCCAGACGCTCGCGGCGAACACGCCCTACACGATGACCTACACGGTCGAGCGCCTGACGGCCACGGACACGCGCGTCACGGTCGCGGTCTCGGGCGGGACGCTCCCCGCGAACTACACCTTCACGGCCGTCGATTCCGGCTCGCCCGCTTTGACGACCTTCGACTACTTCGGCTTCCGCCTCGCCAGCAACGTCTTCGCGCGGCAGGTTAAGTTCACGAACCTGCGCGTCGATTACAGCCCTGCGCTGCCAGTCATCACTTCGCAGCCGCAGCCCTCGAACCTGACCGTGCAGGTCGGGAGCAACGTCACCACTTCGGTCGGCGCGAGCGGCAACGCGATTACGTATCAGTGGACGAAGAACGACCAGCCGATTCAGAACAACGCCTCGGCCACGACCCCGACGCTCAACCTTTCGAACGTGCAACTCGGAGACGCGGGAACATACAAGGCCGTCGTCTCGAACCCCGGCGGCAGCGTCGCGAGCCAGCCCGTCACGCTCAACGTGAGCGTTGACCCGGTGCCGCCGCCGCCTTCGATCACGACGCAGCCGGCGGACACGAACGCGCCCCTCGGCAGTCCTGCAAGCCTCTCGGTCGCGGCGACGGGGAACGGTCTTTTCTACCAGTGGTTCAAGAACGGCGCGCTCATCCCCGGCGCGACGCAGGCCACGCTCAACTTCGCGTCCGCGCAGACCGGCGATTCGGCCAACTACTACGTCGTCGTCAGCAACTCCAGCGGCAGCGTGACCAGCTCGACCGCACGGCTTCTCGTCGTCTCGACGATGCAGGCCACGGGGTTCGCGCCCTCGAACTACGCCTCGGGCGTGGACGTGGACGCGCCGCTCTACCTGACCTTCAACCAGCCGCCCGCGGCCGGCACCACGGGCCGCCTGCGCGTCTTCAGCGACACCGGCGCGCTCGTCGACACCATCGACATGGGCGCCGCGACGCAGTCGCGTCTGAATGGCACGGTCAACTTCAACTACCGCCCCGTCATCACGAACGGCAACACGGCGGCCGTCTACCTGCACCAGAAGCTCGCGTACAACACGAGCTACTACGTGACGCTGGAGCCGGGTGTAGTTAACGACGTGAGCGGCGCGCCGTTCGTCGGCTTCAACGATACGACCGTCTGGAACTTCACGACGAAGACGAGCGCGCCGGCCGCGGGCGCGACGCAGTTGACGGTCGCGGGGGACGGCTCGGGCGACTTCGCCACCGTGCAGGGCGCGGTCGATTTCGTGCCCGCGAGCAACTCTAAGCGCGTCGTCATCCTCGTCAAGAAGGGGACGTACACCGAGACCGTCTACGTCGGCTCGAACAAGCCTTTCGTCACGGTGCGCGGCGAAGACCGCAACCTCTCCGTCATCCAGTACGCCAACAACAACAACTTCAACCCGACCTCGACCACGACGCGCGCGATGTTCGGCGTGGACGCCGCCGACTTCACGCTCGAAAACATCACGCTGCGGAACACGACGCCGCAGGGCGGCTCGCAGGCCGAGGCCTTCCGCGGCAACAACAACCGCATCGTCCTCAATAAGGTTAGTCTCTACAGCTTCCAGGACACGCTGCTGCTGCAAGGTCAGTCGAACCAGGGCGGCTTCGTCACCGACAGCTACGTCGAGGGCGACGTTGACTTCGTGTGGGGCGCGGGCGCGGTCTTCTTCCAGAACACCGAGTTCAAGATGCTGCGCAACGACGCCTTCTATAACCAGGCGCGCAACGGCACGGGGCGCAACGGCTACGTCTACGTCAACTGTAGGTTCACGCGCGCCGCGGGCATCAGCGGCTCCTACCTGAACCGCATCGACCCGGACGACTTCCCGTTCAGCCAGGTCGTCCTCATCAACTCGCAGTTGGACGGCGTGCGGCCCGACCCGTGGCTCTTCAACAGCCCTGACAAGGCCGTCACGGCCGCGAACTACCCGAACATCCGCTTCTGGGAGTACAAGAGCCGCGACCTGAACGGCACCCTCGTGGACGTGAGCCAGCGCCCCGCCATCTCGCGCCAGCTCACGGACGCGGAGGCCGCGCAGTGGAGCGACCCCGCGTTCGTCCTCGGCGGCTGGGTGCCGCAGACGAAGTTGACGGCCGGAGTCACGCTCTCGAACCTCGCGCAGAACTACAACGGCTCGCCCTCGGTCGTCGGCGTGACGACCGAACCCGCGGGCCTGCCCGTTACCGTCACCTACAACGGCGACCCGAACCCGCCGACGGCCATCGGCTCTTACACGGTCGTCGCCACGGTCAACGACCCGAACTACCAGGGCTCGACGACGGGCACGCTCGTCGTCGACCGCACGCCGGTCTCGGTGCTGCTCTCGAACCTTGAGCACACTTACGACGGCACGCCGAAGGCCGCGACCGTGACGACAAACCCGGCCGGCCCCGTCGTCAACGTCACGTACAACGGCTCAACCACGCCGCCCTCCGCGGTCGGCACCTACTCGGTCGTCGCCACCATCAACGACCCGAACTACCGCGGCGGCACCTCCGCCACTCTGACCATCTACGCGCCGGGCGCTGAGCCTTTACGCGCCTTCCCCGGCGCGGAGGGCGCGGGCGCCAACGCCCGAGGCGGCCGCGGCGGCGACGTGTACCACGTCACGAACCTCAACGACTCGGGCGCGGGAAGTCTCCGCTTCGGCATCTCGAGCGCGACGGGGCCGCGCACCATCGTCTTCGACGTGGCCGGCACCATCTACCTGCAGACGCGCCTGAACGTCAACAAGTCTTTACTGACCATCGCGGGCCAGACCGCGCCGGGCGACGGCGTCACGGTCGCGGGCCACTCGGCGGTGGTGAGCGGCAACAACGTCATCATCCGCTACATGCGCTTCCGCATGGGCGACCTGAACTGTCCCGCCGTGCAGGACGACGCGCTCTGGGTGGATAAGACTTCGGACGTGATCATCGACCACGTCTCCGCCTCTTGGAGCGTGGACGAGACGCTGTCGGTGACCGAGTCGAACCGCGTCTCGGTGCAGTGGTCGTTCATCACCGAGAGCATGAAGAACTCGTGCCACGAGAAGGGGCCGCACGGCTACGGCTCGCTCATCCGCTACGGCACGGGGCAGGTCACGTATCACCACAACCTCTACGCGCACCACGACAGCCGCAACCCGCGCGTGGGCGATAACATCGGACTCGACTTCGTCAACAACGTCATCTACGACTGGGGCGGCGAGTCGAGCTACAGCGGCCCCGACTCCGAGGGCGGCCCGCACGTCAACTACGTCGGCAACTACCTCGTCGCCGGCCCGATGACGGCCTCCTCGAAGCTGCGCGCCTTCAGCAGCGGCGGCGTCAACACGACCATCTACCAGTCGAACAACCTGCTCGACGGCGACAAGGACGGCGTCCGCGACGGCGTCGACAACGGCTGGTCGATGTTCATCAACGCTTACACCAGGCGCGAGCCCGCGCGCTTCGAGTTCGCGCAGGTGAACACGCACGACGCGGCCACGGCCTACGAGCTTGTGTTGAAGACGGCGGGGAACTCTTTCAAGCGCGACCCGGTGGACGAGCGCGTCGCGGGCGAGGTGCGGAGCGAGACGGGCCGACACATCAACTCGCAGACGGACGTGGGCGGCTACCCCACGCTCAACCCCGGCCCGGCTTTGAACGACGCGGACAACGACGGCATCCCCGACCAGTGGGAGTCGAGCCACGGCCTCAACCCGACGGACGCCGCGGACGGCCGCGCCGTCGCCTCGGGCGGCTACACGAACCTTGAGCTGTACCTGAACGACCTCGTGCCCGCGCCGGGCGTCGACCCTTCGGCCGACGCGGTCGCGCCGGTCACGGCGGCCTCGCTCTCGCAAGCCGCGAACGCCAACGGCTGGCACAAAGCGGACGTGACGCTCACGCTCTCGGCCGCGGACAACGAAGGCGGCTCGGGGTTGCGCGAGCTGTTCTACAGCGTCAACGGCGTCTTCGCGCACGCGGGCGCGGGGGCTTCCATCCCCGTCACGAGCGAGGGCACAACGACCGTCGTCTTCTACGCGAAGGACAGGGCCGGCAACACCGAAGCGCCGCAGACCGTCGTCGTCAAACTCGACAAGACGGCGCCCGTCATCGGCGAGGTGACGCGCACGACGCCCAACGCAAACGGTTGGAACAACACGGACGTGGTCGCGCAATACACGGCGACCGACGACGGCTCCGGCTTCGACTCGGGCGCCAGCTTGAGCGATTCGCTGACCTTCTCGAACGAGGGCGCGGGCCAGTCGCAGACCATCGAGGTCACAGACCTCGCGGGGAACAGCGCGAGCAAGACGGTCGGCGACGTCAACATCGACAAGACCGCGCCGGCCCTCGACGCCACGCGCGTGACGCCGGCCAACGCCGCGGGCTGGAACCGTACGGACGTGCTCGCCGCCTACAACGCGAGCGACGCGACTTCGGGACTCGCCGCGAACTCGCCGGCGCAGGGCGCGTACACCTTCGGCGTCGAAGGGGCGAACCAGTCTCACACCTTCACGGTCGAAGACCTCGCGGGCAACACCGCGAGCGCGACCGTGGACGGCGTGAACATCGACAAGACGGCCCCGACGGTCAACGTCGTCAGACCGTCGGAGGGCGCGTTCTACCTTCTGGGCCAGTCGGTGTCGGCGGACTTCGCCTGCAACGACAACCTCTCGGGCAACGCGACCTGCGTCGGCACGGTCGAGGGCGCGAGCCCGATTGATACGGCGACGGTCGGCCCGAAGACCTTCAACGTCACGACGACGGACGAGGCAGGGAATCAGGCTTCGCAGGCGGTGGGCTACACGGTCGGCTTCCGGCTTGAGCCGCTCTACGATGTGGACAAGGTGAATAAGGCCGGCAGCACCGTCCCCGTCAAGCTGCAACTGCTCGACAACGCGGGCGCGAACCTTTCGTCCGCCGACAAGGTCTTACACGCGGTCGGCGTCGGACTCGTCTCGACCGAGACGTACGGCCCCGCGGCAGACGCCGGGAACGCCAACCCCGACGGCAACTTCCGCTTCGCGAACGACGGCTACATCTTCAACCTGAAGACGACGGGCCTGGCCCCCGGCACCTACCGCCTCTACTTCACGGTCGGCGCAGACCCATACGTCTACACGACGCAGTTCCAGGTGAAATAAGAGACCCGGACGGGGAGCTTCCACCACAGAGACACAGAGGCACAGCTTAGAGTTCATAGCTCAACAAGCCGTGCCTCTGTGTCTCTGTGGTTAATTTCTTGTATAGTCGCGAGCGTATGCTGAGCGTCCTCTTCGCGACCTTCGGCGCCGTCTTCCTGGCGGAGATCGTCGGCGACAAACTCCTCTACACGACGGGCGTGCTCGCCTCGCGCTACCGCACCGCGCCGGTGATGCTCGGGATGGCGCTCGCCTTCACGCTCAAGATGGGCGTGGCGGTGCTGGTCGGCACGGCCATCGCGCGCCTGCCGCGCCTGCTCGTGGCGGGCGTGACGGCCGCGAGTTTCATCGGCGTCGCCGTCGCACTCTGGCGCAAGCCCGTCGAGATTGACGGCGAGCGCCGCGAGCACACCGCGCGCAAGGCCGCGCTCGTCTCCTTCGCGACCATCTTCCTCTCCGAGTGGGGCGACGTCGGTCAGATCACCGCCGCGACGATGTCGGCGCGTTTCGGCCAGCCCCTGGTCGTGTGGGTCGGGGCGGTCTCGGCGATGGTCTTGAAGGGCGTGCTCGCGGCCTCGGTCGGCGCGGGCGTGCGCGGCTGGATTCGGAGCCACGTCCCGCCGCGCGCCGTGCGCGTCTGCGGCGTCGCGCTGATGCTCATCCTCGGCCTGCTCTCCGTGGTCGAGACCCTCACCGGCGAGTTCTGAAACCGATGCGGTCGCACACCCCAAACGTCTCGCCCAACCTGCGCAAGGCCGCCATGCGCTTCATCGTCTGCTTCGGCTTCGTCAGCCTCTTCGCGGACATGACGTACGAGGGCGCGCACAGCGCCATCGGCCCCTTCCTGCAAGACCTCGGCGCGACGGCCGCGCAGGTCGGCATCGTCGCGGGCCTCGGCGAGATGGTGGCCGCGAGCCTCCGCCTCTTCTCGGGGCGCTTCGCAGACCGCACGCGCGCCTACTGGCTCATCACCACGGTCGGCTACGCCCTGAACCTTCTGGTCGTCCCGACGCTCGCGCTCGCGGGGAGCTGGAAGGCGGCGGCGCTGCTCGTCGTCGTCGAGCGCACGGGCAAGAGCCTGCGCGGCCCCGCGCGCGACGTGCTCATCTCGGAGGCGACCGAGGTCGTCGGCCACGGCTGGGGTTTCGCCGTCCACTCCGCCTTCGACCAGTTGGGCGCTGTCCTGGGGCCGCTCCTCATCGCGCTCTCGGTCGCGCGCACGCACAGCTTCGGGCCGGCCTTCTGGTGGCTGGCGGCCCCGGCGGCGGGCGCGTTCGTCGCGCTCTTAGTGGCGCGCGCCGTGCGCCCGAACAAGGGGGCAGAGAAGAGGCCGCGCACGCCGACCGCGCAGCGCGTCCCCGCGGTCTTCTGGACGTACGTCGCCGCCGCGGGCGTGCTCGCCTGCGGCTTCATAGACTTCCCTCTGCTCGCTTATCACTTCCAGAAGACACGGCTGACGGACTCGGCCACGATACCTCTGCTCTACGCCGGGGCGATGGGCGTCAACGGTCTGACGGCGCTCGTCTTCGGAAGGCTCTTCGACCGCCACGGCATCGCCGTGCTCGTGCCGGGGATTTTGATCTCGCTGCTGACGTTGCCGCTCGGGTTCCTCTTCGGCTACTGGGGCGCGGTGGCGAGCGTCGTCTGCTGGGCCGTCGGACTCGGGTCGCAGGACGCGACCTTGCGCGCAGGCATCGCGCAGGTCGTCTCGATGAACAAACGCGGCAGCGCCTTCGGCACCTTCAACGCAGTCTACGGCGTGGCCTGGTTTCTGGGGAGCGTCGCGATGGGCCTGCTTTACGACCGCTCGCTCTTCGCCCTCGTCGCCTTCGGCGTGCTCTTCCAGATCGCCTCGGCCCTCATGTTCCTCCGCCTCCGCCGCCCCCTCGCCGACGCGCGCGCCGCCTCCTGAGTCCTCGAAGCGGCGTGCAGAGTCTTGGGGCAAACGTCTGTTGTATAATTCAGTCCGAAGACGAGTCTGGGATGGAACCGACTTACATGAGGCTGATTCTTTTCTGCTGTGTGGCCTTCCTCCTGTCCGCCCCCACTTTGTGTGTCGCACAGAATCAGGCGGGGAGTAACGCGGAGGCCGTCCGCGTCGAGGCACAACCCGGTAAAGGTTTCGACTACTCTTACTACCTCTACGCGCCCACGGAACTGCGCGAAGGTGATGGCAAGCACGCGAAGGCGACCATCCTCGTCGTCCCGAACAACACGGGCACGTTGGACGACGACTTTTCCGTCCACGACGCGGCCGCGCGCCGCTTGGCGGGAGACCTGCGCCGCCTCGCCTCGCAGTTAAAAGTGGCCCTGCTCGTGCCGGCGTTCCCGCGCCCCAAATCCGACTGGACAATCTACACGCACGCCCTCGACCGCGACTCGCTGCTCACGGAGAAACGTGAGTACAGGCGCTTCGACCTCCAGCTCATGCGCATGATCGACGACGCGAGGGCGCGGCTCGGCCGCGAAGGTCTGCGCGCGGACAGGCGCGTGCTGATGCTGGGCTTCTCGGCGGCGGGCATGTTCACCAACCGCTTCGCCTTCCTGCATCCCGAAAGGGTCAAGGCCGCGGCGGCGGGCTCGCCGGGCGGCTGGGCCATCGCCCCCGTCGAGACCTGGGAGGGTCAGCCGCTTCGCTACCCCGTCGGCGTCGCTGACTTTAAGGCCGTGTCAGGCGGGGCGCTCGACCTGGAGGCGCTGCGGCGCGTGCCGCTCTTCCTGTTCCTCGGCGGCGACGACGAGAACGACTCGGTCATCTACAGGGACTCTTACGAGAAGGAGGACGAGGATTTGATCCTCGCCCTCTTCGGCAGGACGCTACAGGGGCGCTGGGCCTTCACGAAAACGGTGTACGGCGAGAAACTGCCCGAAGCTATGTTGAAGATGTACCCCGGGGTGGGACACACCATCTCGCCGGCCATGTGGGCCGACATCAAGGAATTCTTCCAAAGCCGCCTGCGCGACTGAAGCCCTCTGACGTTGTAATTACTCTATAAGACGCGCCCGATTCTGCCCGAAACGCTTTTTCACCTCTCCCATTTTAGTTAGCATGGGCAGAGTTATTGGGTTATATTGCCCCGCACTCAGCTCGCTCGCCGAGTAGTACCGAGCAGGGGACAGACTCTAACTACCAGAGCACGTCCCTACTCCTTCGCCCCGCGGAGAACCCTCGTCATGCGTCAAGCCCTCAGATTAGCCGTTCGTCATCGCGTTAAATCCAGATGCACGTTCATCGCACTCTTCGTTGCGGCCCTGCTGGGCTGTGCCCTGGGGCTGCCTGACGGACACGCCTCTTCGAATGCAGGCCCGCGGGCAAACCGCACCGGCGCGATATTGAATAGCGCGGCGCAAGGTCTGAAGCTCGACGGCGCCGAGGGGCAGACCAACGACGGCCCGACGGCGGAACAGGCCGAGCGTATCGACCGCATGATCGCCGAGTTCGAGGCCCGGTATGTCGGTTCCGAGGTCAAGCGGCGGGCCGACGCACTGGCCGCAGGCGTCGCGGCGGGGCCGCAGCCTTACACGTTTCACCCGCAGGCCGGCAACCTCTGGCAGGACCTGTTCATGAACAACTTCGTCGACCTCGACCCCGGTGGCGGCTTTAAAGATTTCGACTGTAGCGGCTACACGCTCAACGGACACAAGGGCCACGATTCCGACATCGACAGCTTCAAGCGGCAGGAGATCGGCGTCCCCATCTTCGCCGCCCTTGACGGCATGGTCGTGGACGCACACGACGGCGAGTTCGACATGAACACGACCGGCCCGAATGTCCCCGCCAACTACGTCGTCCTCTGGCACGGCGACGGCCACTATGCCCTCTACTGGCACATGAAGAAGGGGAGCGTGGCGGTCAGCCTCAACCAGTTCGTGCCGGCCGGAACCCAGATCGGCCAGACCGGCAGCAGCGGGATCAGCACCGGGCCTCACCTGCATTTCGAATCCATATACGCCGGCACCTTTTATGAGCCGTACGCGGGGCCGTGCCGTCCCGGCGCGAGCAACTGGGCCTCCCAGATTCCCATCAGGCGGGGCAGTTACGCGAGAGACTTCGTGGTCAGCGACGCCCCGTTCAGCGGGCAAGCGGGGCTCCCCTACGACGAGGCCGTCAGGACTGGCTCCTTCGTGACGGGACTGCGCACCGTCTTTTTTAGAGTACTCCTGGGCGGTGACATGCCTGCCAACCTCAGTCATCGAGTGCGGTTTAGGCGGCCTGACGGGACAATCGCCCTCGACTCGCCGGGGAACTTAGGCAACGGCTCACCCTTCCGCGGTGGGTGGCTCACGTTCGGGCATAACATCTCCTTTAACGTGACAGGGACGTGGCACATCCTCTTTGACCTCAACGGTCAACCTGTGGCCGAAGCCCCCCTGACCGTCGTCGCCTCCGCAGACCAGATCGTCAACCGCCCGCCCAACCCCATCACGGCCGCCATCGATGCGTCTTCGGCCAACCCGCCGACGCCGGCCGACGTCCTCTTCTGCCGCGTCAACACCAGCCTAGTTAACGAGGACCCGGATTACGACATCGTCCGCTACCGCTACCAGTGGAGGGTCAACGGGGCGCTCGTCCGGGACGTGACGAGCGCCGCCCTCTCCGACGCGCTGCCCAGCAGGAGTACGCACCTGGACGACATCGTCTCCTGCTCTGTGACGCCCTCGGACGGCAAGGTGCCCGGGTACGAAATCGGGGCGTCCATCCAGATCGGCGCCCCCCCGCTCAACCCGATAGACGACGCGCGCACCTTCGTGCGCCAGCACTACCTGGACTTCCTCGGCCGCGAGGCAGACCCCTCGGGCCTCGCCTTCTGGACGGGCGAGATAGAGAACTGCGGGGCGGACGTGCAGTGCCGCGAGGTGAAGCGCGTCAACGTTTCGGCCGCCTTCTTCCTCTCCATCGAATTCCAGAACACGGGCTACCTCGTCGAGCGCATGTACAAGGTCGCCTACGGCGACCGCACCGAGACCTCGACGAACCTGGTCGTGCCCTCCGTCACGCGCGCGGAGTTCATGCAGGACACGCCGCTCATCAGCGCGGGCGTCGTCGTGGGCGTGGGCGAATGGGCGAAGACGCTCGAGAGCAACAAGGTCGCCTACACGCAGACCTTCGTCCAAAGGCAGCGCTTCACGGACGTCTACGGCGCGCTGACGCCCGAGCAGTTCGTCGACCGGCTCAACCAGAACGCGGGCGGCGTGCTCACAGGTGATGAGCGGGCGGGCCTCTTGGCCGAGTTGACGGCGAACAACACCGTGGCGGGCCGCGCCTCGGTGCTGCGGAAGGTGGCCGAGAACGCCGAACTCGACCGGCGTGAGAAGAACCGCGCCTTCGTGCTGATGGAGTACTTTGGCTACTTGCGCCGCAACCCGAGCGACGCGCCCGAGGTGGGCTTGAACTACGCCGGGTGGAACTTCTGGCTCTCGAAACTCAACGAGTTCGGCGGCAACTACATCGAAGCCGAGATGGTCAAGGCCTTCCTCTCGGCCGACGAGTACCGCAAAAGATTCGGTCAATGATTAAGACCGCCGGGAGGCGGACGTGGCGACCGTCTTAATTAACCGGCCGCCACGCCCGCCTGTCTACCCTCATAAACACATAACGTTTATTATCCGACTCCGGGCGTGTATGTGATCCTCGTGCCGGGCTTCTGCTCTCGTGGAGCTAAGGCACTCGGGCCGCCTCACATTTCTGTTGAATGTCATGGGGCCGTGAAGTATTGTATCGGCTCTCAAGGGCACTCGCGCCTGTCTGAACGCGTTACCGCCACCAACCTCTAAACCAGCGAGGAGAGATAAACGGCCACGACCGACGTGGACCAAAGTGCTACTACTCCAAGCCGCACCTCAAAGAAGCGGGATGATGCACGAAGGAGGAAGCTGACCATGAACAGGCACGCCCAAGACTCCCTCAAAACGGACTTCCAGGGCTTGGTCGAGTACCCCCTCTTGAAAGAATACCCTCCTACCCCAAAAACGTTGAATGATGCCAGAGGTCATATCGAGCGACTCGTAGTTCCTGACGGGGTTCATAACGTTTCATTGCCGGAAGAAGAGAAAAGTAAAAGAGCGGCAAATGAGTTGGCACTCTTCCTGTTTTCGGTCGAACGAAGCCTCGAATGCCTTCCGGGGTATGCCACGTTAGATCACAAACACACCAACAAAATTATCGAGTTCACCAGACGGATTGAGGAGTATGCCGAAGACCAGAAAAACTCACAGCCGCT